>VOFC01003595.1_pt1 | contig 25939 bp, 37 predicted proteins | sample 5384161 | NCBI WGS metagenome assembly VOFC01 (sample SAMN12384722, study PRJNA508395) | human gut metagenome | isolation source: healthy gut B | host: Homo sapiens | reverse complement strand
CTGACACCTATGAGCTTGCATTTCGGATTATAAGATTTCCTCTCAGCGAGTCAGCCTGTGAATGCATCATTACGAATCTGCCACGTGATGAATTTCCACCGGAACGCATCAAAAGTTGTACTATACCAGATTCTCCGTCCAACCACGGAGAAAGACAAATATGATGCGATGTCTTTATTGCAAAGAGAATTAATCCCTATCCGAATGATCGCCAATACCCAAGGCTTCAAACAGTCCATTTCCGGAAACCACGATAGATAATATAATTCATCTGTGATACAACTGCCTCACGATATCCCTTTTAGCAAGATATGCATCTCTGCACTCTGCGAACTGAAATGGATTAACCTCTAGCCTGTCATAGATAGTATCTATACTATCCAACAGATGCTTTGCTGCCTGTTCATTCCTTAAGCAATAAATTAAATGATACACAAGATTATCAAGCAGTTCATTCGCATGTTCAGTAACATTTATTTTATATGCCATACTTCGCCTTCATTTCTCTAAGCGCAGTTCTGGCATCCTTTACCTGTCCTGCCTTTATTTGCTTTTCAGATATCTCAATATCTCTGTACATGGCAATCTGTCTCATTGTTGACTCATAAATCTCCATGCTCATAATTACCATATCTCCATATCCATTTTTCGTAACATAAATTGGTTCCGCTGCCTTATGGCACATATCCGATATCTCTGATGTATTCTTCAAATCTTTAATTGGAATTATTTGTGGCATAATATACACCTCCCTATTCATGGTCTAATTATACCATAATTATGTCTTTTTTTCAATTTGATTATCATAAATACTATTGTTATTTCCTCTTCCATTCTTGTTTTTCTTATAGACTCTAATACTTGACTCTTCAAAGTATCCTAATACCCACAAGAAAAAAGCAATCCTTTGACCTAATCAAAAGACCGCTTTTCTTGATTCTTACTAATTCTTATTAATTCTCATTCATCTTCGCTAATTTTGCTGCCTGGTCTGCTGCAATCAATGCATCTAAGATTTCCTGGATATCACCATTCATAATCTTGTCCAGTTTATAAAGGGTAAGATTGATTCTGTGGTCGGTTACACGTCCCTGTGGGAAGTTGTAAGTACGAATCTTCTCAGAACGGTCACCGGTACCAATCTGGCTTCTTCTGGCTTCTGCTTCTGCATCATGCGCCTTCTGGCATTCTATGTCGTATAATTTGGCACGTAAAAGCGCAAATGCTTTCTCTTTATTCTGCAGCTGTGATTTCTCTGTCTGGCTGTAGATTACAATTCCGGTTGGATAATGAGTCAGACGAACTGCAGAGTCTGTAGTATTGACACACTGTCCACCGTTTCCGGATGCACGCATAACGTCGATTCGGATATCCTTTTCATCAATCTGGACATCAACTTCTTCTGCCTCCGGCATTACTGCTACTGTAATGGTAGACGTATGGATACGTCCGCCGGACTCTGTCTCAGGTACACGCTGTACACGATGTACACCGGATTCATATTTCATAACAGAGTAAGCACCCTGTCCGGTAATCATGAAAGTAACACTCTTCATTCCACCAATTCCGATTTCTTCGCACTCCATTGTCTCTACTTTCCAGCGTCTGCTTTCAGCGTAATGGACATACATACGATAAATCTCAGCTGCAAATAAAGCAGCTTCATCTCCGCCGGCGCCGGCACGGATTTCCACAATAACGTTCTTGTCATCATTCGGGTCTTTTGGAAGAAGAAGAATTTTTAGTTTCTGCTCTAATTCTTCTACTCTTGCTTTGGAATCATTTAACTCTTCCTTTGCAAGCTCCTTCATTTCTTCATCTGTTTCTTCGTCCAGCATAGCAAGAGAATCTTCAATATTCTGCTTACACTGTTTATATTCTTTATAAGCTTCCACGATAGGAGTTAAATCGCTCTGCTCCTTCATCAGCTTACGAAAACGCTCCGGATTATTTGCCACATCCGGTTCACTTAACTCACTCATCAACTCTTCATAACGAACCAATAAATCCTCTAAACGATCAAACATTTTAATTTCCTTTCCCTTTTACCACACGGTCATTTCGTGCAAGGTCTTTGATTACTTCAACTTCTGTAAATCCAGCGTTACGCATCAGCTCAAAGACTGCTTCTCCCTGGTCATATCCGATTTCCATGTAAACATATCCGCCAGGATTCAAATAATCCTTTACCTGTCCGGCAATCTTCCGATAAAAATCAAGGCCATCCGCTCCGCCATCTAATGCGTTTTCCGGCTCAAAATCCCGCACCTCCGGCATCAGTGACAGAATCTCTCCTGTCGGGATATATGGTGGATTTGCCATAATGACATCAAAGGTCTCTGTTATATTATCAAATAAATCACTCCGTACCCACTCGGCATCCACTTCATGCAGCTTTGCGTTTTCCTTCGCTACTAATAAAGCTGTTTTGGAAATGTCGCTTCCCATACCGGTAAGTTCCGGTGCATTTTTCAACACACTAATCAATACACAACCAGACCCTGTACAAAGGTCTAATACTTTCATCCCCGGCTTTACAATCTTCAATACCTGCTCCACTAAAGTCTCGGTATCCTGCCGCGGTATCAGAACATTGGAATTTACTTTGAATCGAAGCCCCATAAATTCCTGTTCTCCAATAATATACTGTAACGGAATATGTTCGGCACGTTTTTGTACTGCAATCTCATATTCCTTCTGAGCATCCTGTGTAATATCTTCTTCCCCGTGAACGTAGTAGTAACTGCGCTCAATCTTGCATACCATCTGTAAAAGATACCATGCATCCAGTGCGGCATCCGGCACTCCTGCATCTGTAAGACACTTTGTACCAAATTCCACTGCCTCTCTATAAGTCATATATTACGCCCTTTTCTTTTACATTTCGCTCAAATATTTTTCCCCCAGTCAAATACTGCTTCCACGGAAGCAATACCAACCTCAATCATAGAATCGTCCGGTTCTCTTGTAGTGAGCTTCTGTAACCATAATCCTGGTTTACTTAAGAAATTCACTACCGGATTATCACTTTTTCCGGCAAGCCGGATAAATTCATATGACACACCAGCAATCACCGGTATCAGCAGCAAACGAAGCACTACCTTCAAAATCCGGCTCTTTACATCAATAAATGCAAAGAAAATAATACTGATAATCATTACAAACAGGAGAAAACTTGTACCACACCGCTTATGCAGTCTGGAACTCTTTCTCACGTTTTCTACATTCAGCTCCATTCCATGTTCAATGCAGTTAATGCATTTGTGCTCTGCTCCATGATACATGAATACACGCTGGATATCCTTCATTAAGGAAATTGAAGCAATATATGCCAAAAAAATCATCATTCGGATGATACCTTCAATCAGCGCCAGTGCCACATGGGATGTAATAAATTTCTGAAAAATCAAAGAAAGATAATATGGCAGAATCATAAAGATTCCAATGGCAAGTACAAAGGAAAATGCAACAGTAATACCCATTTCTGCTTTTTCTTTTTTTGCTGCTGCCTCTTTTGATAATTCTTTCTTTTTTGCTTTGGTATCTTCCTCATCCTCTTCAAAGAAAGATGCGGAATATGTAAGCGTTGATATTCCAAGTGTCAAAGACTCCACAAAACTTAACACTCCACGTAAAATCGGAATGTTCCGCAATGTCTTGTTTTTAATCAGTCCATAATACTCTTTGGTATCAACGGTAATCTCTCCATCCGGCTTCCGGACTGCCACGGCGTACTTTTCCTTATTTTTCATCATTACGCCTTCTAAAACTGCCTGTCCACCGATTCCCGAATATTTCATGTGTGACCTCTCTTCCTGTTTCTAAAAAAAGGTTGAGATTAGAAACCTCAACCTTATCTTTCAGTCACATTGTGCAATTTCTATTTCATGCCGTATTTCTTATTGAACTGCTCAATACGTCCACGAGCCTGGTTAGCTTTCTGCTGTCCAGTATAGAATGGATGGCATTTGGAACAAATTTCAACGTGAATATCCTCTTTGGTTGAACCAGTTACGAATGTGTTACCACAGTTACATGTAACTGTTGCCTGATAATAATCTGGATGGATTCCTTCTCTCATGTCTCTCACCTCTCATATATGAATTGCTTCGCAATTACGACATTTGTCTAATTTAAGTGCGATACTGTTTAGTTTCCGAATAAACAGCTTATTCATTGTAGCATAGGAAAAGCTGTTATGCAAGTGTTTTTAAACAAATTTTGTCTTTTTTACAGTCTGGATATATTCCCGGTTGTTTTTCGTCCGGACAAACATATTCAAGATGCTCTCAACCGCTTCATCGGTACGCATGCCATTGATTGCCTTACGCATAATAAATACAGCCTCCTGCTCTTCCTGTGTCAGTAAGAGGTCTTCTCTTCTTGTACCGGATTTTACAATGTCAATTGCAGGGAATACACGTTTCTCAGATAACTTACGGTCAAGCACCAGTTCCATGTTACCGGTTCCCTTAAATTCCTCGTATACCACATCATCCATCTTACTTCCGGTATCTACCAGTGCGGTTGCCAGAATCGTCAGGCTTCCGCCCTCACGCATATTACGGGCTGCACCGAAAAATCTCTTGGGCATATGGAGTGCTGCGGGATCCAGACCACCGGATAAGGTTCTTCCACTTGGCGGAACTGTAAGGTTATATGCTCTTGCAAGTCTTGTAATACTGTCTAAGAGAATCATAACATCCTTCTTATGTTCTACCAGACGTTTTGCTCTCTCAATTACCATCTCGGATACTCTCTTATGATGCTCCGGCAATTCGTCAAAGGTAGAATAAATAACTTCTACATTCGGTCCTTCAATTGCTTCCTTAATATCGGTAACTTCCTCCGGCCGCTCATCAATTAATAAGATAATCAGATGCATCTCCGGGTTATTCTGCTTTACTGCCTGTGCCACACCTTTTAATAATGTAGTCTTACCTGCTTTTGGTGGGGAAACAATCATTCCACGCTGTCCCTTACCAATCGGAGATACTAAATCTACAATTCGCATTGCCATTGCACTATGGCTTGTCTCAAGCCGGATTCTCTCATCCGGAAAGATCGGAGTTAAATCTTCAAAATTCTTCCGCTTTACAGCCTCTGACGGATGCAGGTCATTAATAGAAGTAATGTATAATAATGCGGAGAATTTCTCAGCCTGTGTCTTAATTCTGGTATTTCCGGTCACAATATCTCCGGTTTTCAGATTGAACTTACGAATCTGGGATGGAGAAACATAGACATCATGCTCTCCCGGCAGATAATTTTCACAACGGATAAATCCGAATCCATCCGGCATAACTTCAAGAATTCCATGTGCCTTCACACCGCTGTCTAAGTCCTTGTTTTCTTCTGCCACACGCTCCGTTTCATCTTTTTCCGAAATATGCTCATCCGGTGTATGTCTTACTGTGCTTCGACGCATCTCGCCCTCATGTCCCCTCGCTGCATTTTCCCGGTGCGGACGTTCTGCGCGATAAGTTCTGGTTTCTGCTACCTGCTCCGTAGTTTCTGTTGTACCTTCTGCTTCTTTCTTTTGCTTCCTGCACCTTTGCTTCCTTTTCATCTTCCGCCAGCATAGCTTCTACTAATTCAGCTTTCTTTAAGGTAGAAATTCCTTTCATTCCCCTTGCTTTCGCCAGTTCACGCAGCACTGCCGCAGAAAGACTTTCATACTTCTCTCTCATTCTATTCTCCTTACCTCTTGCTTATTTGATTATCTGCTAAATAATTGGGATTTCTTTTTGAAATAAAAAATAATTGAACGTAAGATTCGTCTTTTCGTATTATACAACAGTTTCTTTCAAATAGGAAGTCCTTTTTTCTTGCTTTAAAATTTTTTAATGATATGATACTAGACTAGACGGAAGTAATCAATGGCTAAGAAAAGGAGACGAACTATGGATACCAACGAAAAAGCAATTGAAATGCATAAAAAATGGAATGGAAAATTAGAAACCATCTCAAGACACCGGTAAAGACCCGGAAGATTTATCTATCGCATACACACCTGGTGTTGCGGCTCCTTGCCGTATCATCGCAGAAAATAAAGAAGAAGCTTATACCTATACCATGAAAGCCAACACCGTTGCCGTTGTATCAGACGGAAGTGCTGTTCTTGGTCTTGGAAACATCGGACCGTACGCAGCCATGCCGGTTATGGAAGGAAAATGTGTACTGTTTAAAGAATTCGGAAATGTCAACGCTGTTCCAATCTGCCTTGACACACAGGATACCGAAGAAATTATAAAAACTTAAAAATATTGCTCCGGGATTCGGCGGCATCAACTTAGAGGATATTTCCGCTCCACGTTGTTTTGAAATTGAAGAGCGTTTAAAGGAAATGCTTGATATTCCGGTCTTCCATGACGACCAGCATGGTACTGCTATTGTTGTTCTTGCCGGAATCATCAACGCATTAAAAGTAACCGGAAAAGAAAAAGAAAACTGCCGCGTTGTTGTAAATGGTGCCGGTTCTGCCGGTGTTGCCATCACCAAACTGTTACTGACTTACGGCTTTAAAAATGTTATTATGTGTGACCGCATGGGAATCATCGGCAAAGATTATCCTGACTTAAACTGGATGCAGAAGAAAATGACCGAAGTTACCAACCTTTCCAATGAATCCGGTACACTTGCCGATGCATTAAAGGGCGCTGATATTTTTGTCGGGGTTTCCGCTCCAAATATCGTAACTCCTGAAATGGTTGCATCCATGAATAAAGATGCCATTCTTTTTGCCATGGCAACTACTCCGGAAATCATGCCGGACGTTGCAAAGGCAGCCGGCGCAAAGTTGTTGGAACCGGAAGAAGTGATTTCCCGAACCAGGTAACAATGTGATCGCGTTCCCTGGCATTTTCAAAGGTGCCCTGGAGGGACACGTGCCACACAGATCACCGAGGAAATGAAGCTTGCCGCTGCTGAAGCTCTGGCACATCTTGTTTCCGACGAGAATTAAACGATGAATTTATTATGCCGGAAGCTTTCGACCCGCGTGTTGCAGAGGTGGTAAGCCAGGCAGTAAAATCCCATATCGTAAAATAAACATGGATATGTCAGATAAAAAATTCTGGGGAGACAAACCATATTTTTCCCTTGACCATTATCTAAAAACAGACGTTTGGCGAAAAAGTCTACCGCCTGTCCCTTAAACGGCGGGATGACCTGTCCAAACCGTGACGGGACACTGGATTCGCGCGGCTGTATTGCCCCTTCCCTCTCTGTCACAGAGCAGATCACGCAGGCGAAAGAACGCATCCGCAGGAAAAGTAACTGTCGGAAGTTTATCGCCTATTTTCAGGCATACACGAATACCTATGCTCCTTTCCTATTTAAGAGAACTTTTTACGGAGGCGATCGCACAGCCGGATATTGCTGCACTCTCCATCGCAACACGCTGTGACTGTCTCCCACCCGAAGTGCTCGATCTGCTCTCCGAACTGAACTGCCAAAAACCTGTCTGGATAGAACTTGGTCTGCAATCCATCCACAATGATACGCTGCGGCAGATCCGGAGCGGTTTCACTTATGAGCAGTATTTATCTGCGGTGGATGCCCTGAAAGAACGTGGTCTTTCCGTTATCACGCATCTGATCCTCGGATTGCCCGGTGAGACGAAAGAAATGATGCTTGCATCGGTAGACGCTATTGCACATCTTCCGATAGACGGTGTAAAACTGCAGCTTCTCCACATACTGAAAGATACCGATCTGGCTCTGCTCTATGAAAAAGCGCCTTTTCCAGTCTTTTCCCTTGAGGAATACTGCGATTTCGTTGTGACCTGTATCGAACACCTTCCACCGGAAATGGTGATCCACCGCCTCACAGGCGACGGTCCTCGTTCCCTTCTGATCGCACCGCTGTGGAGCACGGATAAGAAACGCGTCTTAAATACGATATACAAGCGCTTCCGGGAGCGTGATACATGGCAGGGAAAGCGGATATTTGCAAAACTCATAATTAAAGTAGCGCCAATTGTGAAGAATTGACAAAAAGCTGGCAGGGGAAATGTTAATATAGTATTTCATTCTGATTTAGAAATGTTATGAGTTCTTAGTTGTTGCGAGCGACATGAAAGCGTGTCTTCGAAAATTTTGTTAGCAAATATTCTCAAGAGGTCTAATACCCACATAAAAGAAAGAGGTGTATATAAATGGCCGAACCATTTACCATATATAAATTAACAATTTTAAACATGTTGGATAAAGTTGATTTTCCATTGACCAATACACAGATTTCGAACTTTTTTCTCGAACAGGACTACACCGATTATTTCCGTGTCCAGCAGGTCATCAGCGATCTGGTCGACGCCGATCTGATCCGTACAGAATCCACGCACAGTAACACCCAGTACACCATCACTGCTGCCGGAAAAGAGACACTGGAATTTTTCAAAGACAAGATTTCCGATGCGATTGAGCACGACACGATGGCTTTTCTGGAAAAAACAAGCTTCAGCTTCGAAATGACAATTCCATTCTGGCAGACTATTATAAAACGCCAAATCAGGACTACGCCGTGCGCTGTCAGTACCGCGAACATAATACAAACATCATCGATCTGACGTTAAGTGTCAAAAACCGTGCACAGGCAGAAGCAATCTGCAACAACTGGAAAAATCTGAATGAAGATGTATATGCGTATCTGATGGATATACTTTTTGAAGTAGCAGAAAGGACTTAATATGGCAAAACAGAACTGGAAACCGGGAAATATGCTCTATCCGCTCCCTGCAGTCATGGTGAGCTGCCAGAGTTCCACAGCGCACGATCCTCTGTGTGAGAGACCGGAATTAGATGGAAAACCGAATATTATTACTGTCGCATGGGCAGGGACAGTCTGCACCAATCCGCCGATGGTTTCGATCTCCGTCCGCCCGGAGCGCTACTCATACCACCTGATTGAGGAGTCCGGCGAGTTTGTGATCAATTTAACAACCGAAAAACTGGTGAAAGCTACGGACTACTGTGGAGTTCGCTCCGGCCGTGATGTCGACAAATTTAAAGAAATGCATTTGACGCCGCTCGCCTCAAAACACATCCATGCACCCGGAATTGCGGAAAGCCCTGTGAATATCGAATGTAAAGTCCGTGAGATCAAACCTCTCGGCAGTCACTCCATGATCCTTGCGGATGTTGTTGGTGTGACCATCGATGATACCCTGCTCGATGAGAAGAGGAAGATTCGAATTAAACCAGAGTGGACTTGTCACTTACTCCCACGGCGAATATTTCCTTCTTGGGAAAAAACTTGGCACTTTTGGATACAGTGTAAAAAAAAGAAAAAGCGAAGTCGCTAGACTTTGGCTTTTTCTCTATGATCATTTTCTTCACTTATTCTTTACAATTTCATTTTTCCTGAGTACCTTCTAAATCATTTTCTTTGTATATTGCATAAACAATGTCTACGATTATCCCTTCATCCGTTTGTTCCATTTCATTATAAACCACCTGAATACGCTCACCAACTGCCAACTCCGGGATCCCATTCGCTGATACCACTTCTTTTGGAACTAATATATTATCACTGGTCTCCCTAATTGGTTCCGAATCATCCGGACTTACAATAAAATAATTATCTGTTATTTCCAAAATAGTCCCTATAAAATAATTTTGTGACTTTTCATTGCATCCACCAACCAGTAATAAAACAATAGCAAATAACATACATAATTTTTCTTCATAAACTATCTCCAACCCAATTGAGACATACCTATATTTACCACTTCTGCATAAACGTTTATCAAATCAAAGCATATATTATCAATTCTTTATTCTGCCTTCTTGCATTTAAATCCCATTATACTGCTCACAATAAAAAATACGATATTGCAAATGTTCAAAATAAACGTAATTGCACTGCCACTTAAATTATTTTCATCCACATAACAGCCTTCCGTCCAGACAATAAGATTTGATAATACAACAATACCAAGATTATTAACAAAATACATTATTTTATTAATAGATTTCTGTTTTTTCATTGCAAAACCTACTGCAATAAGATTGCAAACAGATATTGCCAGGCAAATACATTCTGCTGCTTCTAAGTATTTAACCATTTCTAAATCCCCCACTTTCCGAAATCATTCAAATACCATCTTTGTATTTTCTTTTCAATAGATTTATTCTAACATAAGTATTTTTCCAATGCAACTCCCCCTACTTAGTGCAAAGTAATTTTAAAGAATTTTGCTTGATATTTTCTTTAAATATGCATATACTATAAATATAAAAGCTAATTTGCAAGACGAAATTCCAATTTTATATTTGTTATCTTTAAGCTCGGAATCTAAAAAGGCTCTTGGTAGTTGCCTTTAAGAAATCTACTGCAAAGATAAATGCCTTCTGCATCTCTGCCCGGAGCTTTGATGTCTCTTGGATTCTTTGCTCCACAGGCTAAGATGACACGGTCATATTCTTTTAAGAGTTTTGCCGGCTTGATGTCTTTTCCAACATTGGCATTGGTAATAAACTCGACACCCTCTTCTTTCATTATATTAATCTTACGGTCAATAACCCATTTTTCCAGCTTCATATTCGGGATTCCATACATCAAAAGACCACCGACACGGTCATCTCTTTCAAATACGGTAACGGAATGTCCTCTTTTATTCAACTGGTCTGCTGCTGCAAGTCCGGCAGGACCGGAACCGATGATTGCAACCTTCTTTCCGGTACGGACTCTTGGAGGTTTTGCTGCAGCATATCCTTTTTCATAAGCATTTTCAATGATTCCATGCTCATTTGCCTTACAGGTTACCGGGTCTTCCCAGTGTCCACAGGTACAGGCTGCTTCACAAAGTGCCGGACATACTCTTGAGGTAAATTCCGGGAAGTTGTTGGTCTTGGTCAGACGGTTATATGCCTGCTCCCAGTTGTTGGTATACAAAAGGTCATTCCACTCCGGTACCAGGTTATGCAGCGGACATCCGCTGGTCATTCCCATGATATTCATACCAGCCTGGCAGAACGGAACGCCGCAGTTCATACAACGTGCTGCCTGTACTCTTTGTTTCTCTTTTGAGAGAGGGGTATGGAACTCGTTAAAGTTCTTGATACGCTCCTTTGGTGCAACCGCTGCTGCATTCTCTCTGTCATATTCCATAAATCCTGTTGGTTTTCCCATTTTGCGTCCCCTCCTTAATTTCTTGTATTCGCATAAAATGCTTCAATCTGTGCCTGTTCGGAAGACAATCCTTTTTCTTCCATCTGAACAATTGCCATTAACATACGGTTATAATCGTATGGAATTACTTTCTTGAACTTCGGCAGATACTCACTGAAGTTATCTAAGATTTCTTTTCCCTTTTCAGAATTGGTCAAAGCTACGTGTTCTTTAATCATATCTTTTAATTCCATAACATCATATTTGTTTCCGACTTCTTCTGAGAATACCATTTCCTTATTGATTCTGGTATAAAGGTCGTTGTCCTCATCTAATACATAAGCGATACCACCGCTCATTCCAGCTGCAAAGTTTTTACCAGTCTTACCAAGGATAACCACACGGCCACCGGTCATGTATTCACATCCATGGTCACCGACACCTTCTACTACTGCAGAAGCTCCGGAATTTCGTACGCAGAAACGTTCTCCTGCCACACCACTGATAAATGCTTTACCACTGGTTGCACCGTAAAGTGCTACGTTACCGATGATGATATTTTCATCCTTCTTATATTTCACACCTGCCGGAGCGTAGACAACCAGTTTTCCACCGGAAAGTCCTTTTCCGAAGTAATCGTTGGAATCTCCTACCAGTTCTAAGGTAAGTCCCTTTGGAATGAATGCGCCAAAGCTCTGTCCGCCGGCACCGGTACATTTTACGATAAAGGTATCTTCCTCTAAAGTATCGTCATATTTCTTTGTAATCTCGGAACCAAAGATGGTACCAAAGGAACGGTCTGTATTGCTTACTTCTACATCAATGCTTCTCTTCTGTTTCTTATCCAGTGCGGAAGAAAGCTGTTTTAACAGTACAGTTTCGTCCTTAGTCTTCTCCAGTTCGAAATCGTATACATGTTTTGGATCAAATGTAACTTTCTCCTTTGGTCCTGCAAACGGGTTATTCAAAATCTTGGAAAGGTCGATTTCTTTTTCCCGGTCTGTCAAATCCTCTCTTACCCGGAGAAGGTCACTTCTTCCTACCATTTCATCAATGGTACGGCAGCCTAACTTCGCCATGATTTCTCTTAATTCTTCTGCAATAAACCGCATGAAGTTTTCTACATATTCCGGTTTTCCCGCGAAACGTTTCCGAAGCTCCGGATTCTGTGTTGCGATTCCGGCAGGGCAGGTATCCAGATTACATACACGCATCATCACGCATCCCATGGTTACCAGCGGTGCAGTTGCAAATCCGTACTCTTCTGCTCCAAGCAATGCAGCAATTGCTACATCACGGCCGCTCATCAGCTTACCATCTGTCTCGATTCTTACCTTATTACGAAGTCCGTTCATAATCAGAGTCTGGTGTGTCTCTGCAAGTCCAAGTTCCCAAGGAAGTCCTGCATTATGGATAGAACTGCTTGGTGCTGCACCGGTACCACCGTCATATCCGGAAATCAATACTACCTGCGCTCCTGCTTTGGCAACACCGGCTGCGACTGTACCCACACCTGCTTCTGATACCAGTTTTACGGAAATTCTTGCATCACGGTTGGCATTCTTCAAATCGTAAATCAACTGCTCCAAATCCTCGATGGAGTAGATATCATGATGAGGTGGCGGCGAAATCAAGGATACACCCGGTGTGGAAAGTCTTGTCTTTGCAATCCAAGGATATACTTTCTTGCCCGGAAGGTGTCCACCTTCACCAGGTTTTGCACCCTGTGCCATCTTAATCTGAATCTCTTCTGCACTGACCAAGTAACGGCTGGTTACACCAAACCGGCCGGACGCTACCTGCTTGATTGCAGAACATCTGTCTAAGCTTGTATGTTTACTTGCGATACGGTCCGGATCTTCTCCACCCTCACCGGTATTGGATTTACCATGTAAATGGTTCATGGCAATTGCCAGTGTTTCATGGGCTTCCTTGGAAATAGAACCATAGGACATCGCACCTGTTTTAAATCTTGTTACAATAGAATCTACGCTTTCTACTTCTTCAATCGGAACACCTTTTTTCGGGAAATTAAAATCCATCAGTCCACGAATATTTGCATCACGCTCTTCGCTGTTCACAAGATCTGTGTACTGTTTGAACAGGTTGTAATCTCCACGTTTGGTTGATTCCTGCAGAAGATGGATGGTTGCCGGATTGTAAAGGTGCTGGTCTGCGCCACTTCTCATCTTGTGACGTCCCTTGCTGTCTAAAGTAAGGTCTGTCTCTAATCCCAATGGATCATAGGCTGCAGAATGCAGAGTATCTACATCTTTTGCAATGTCTTCCAATGTAATACCACCGATGCGGCTCACGGTATTTGTGAAATACTTATCAATTACTGCGGAGTCAATACCAATCGCTTCAAAAATCTTAGAACCCTGATAAGACTGAATGGTTGAAATACCCATTTTGGAAGCAATTTTTACGATACCACTGATAATTGCCTGATTGTAATCATGGATTGCTGCATAGTAATCCTTGTCTAACATATGCTCGTCTACTAACTGCTTTACGGTATCCTGTGCCAGATATGGGTTGATCGCACAGGCACCATAACCTAAGCAGTGTTGCAAAATGATGTACCTCTCTCGGCTCGCCGGACTCCAGAATCATGGCAACTGCCGTTCTCTTTTTCGTCTTTACCAGATGCTGCTGCAAACCGGATACTGCCAGAAGGGATGGGATTGCCACATGGTTCTCATCAATGCCACGGTCGGAAAGAATCAGGATATTTGCACCGTCACGGTATGCACGGTCTGCTTCTACAAACAGATGATCCAATGCTTTTTCCAGGCTTGTATTCTTATAATAGGTAGTAGGAAGAACCACAACCTTGAAGCCTTCTACTTTCATATTTTTAATTTTCATCAAATCTGTGTTGGTAAGAATCGGGTTATCTACCTTTAATACCTGACAGTTAATCGCCTTTTCTTCCAGCAGGTTACCATCTTCTCCGATATATACGGTAGTGGATGTAACCACTTTCTCACGAATGGAATCAATTGGCGGGTTTGTTACCTGTGCAAATAACTGTTTGAAATAATTAAACAGTGGCTGATGGTCTCCTGCCAGTGCTGCCAGCGGAGTATCAATACCCATTGCAGAAGTTCCTTCTCCTCCGTTTAATGCCATCGGAAGGATTGCTTCACGCAGTGATTCGTAAGATATAACCGAATGCTTTCTGCATTCTCTGACGCTCTTCTTTGGTATATTCCGGAACACGCTGATTTGGAATCTTTAAATCCTCCAGTTTAATCAGGTTACGGTCAAGCCATTCACCATAAGGCTGTTTGCTTGCGTAATACTCTTTTAATTCATCATCATTGATGACTCTTCCCCTGGATGGTATCTACTAAGAGCATTTTACCCGGACGAAGTCTTTCTTACAACAATCTTGGTCGGATCAATATCAAGTACTCCGACCTCGGAAGAAAGAATCAGCTGGTCATCATCGGTAATATAATATCTGGAAGGTCTTAATCCATTACGGTCAAGAACAGCTCCCATGACATCTCCATCTGAGAAAAGAATGGAGGCTGGTCCATCCCACGGCTCCATCATGGTTGCATAGTACTGATAGAAGTCTTTCTTCTTCTGGGACATGGTATTGTTATTTGCCCATGGCTCCGGAATCATAATCATAACTGCCAGTGGTATAATCCAGATTGAAACTGCCGCTTTTGCAGACAATCTCATTGTTGTAATAAAAAGAGCACTCAAATAACCCAATGAACGATTGGGTATCTAAGCGCCTTTGCTTCATGAATTATTTTATTTTTCTTGTTTTCTAATATACAACTTTTGATACTTCTGTCTATCTATTTTTTTGCAATATTGTCTGATAATTTGAATATTTATTATTTATAGCAGTATTGTTTATACTATTATAATTATATTCTTACTGTAATATATGGATACAAACAATTCTTTCCTTGTTTTATAATAAAAAAATTTTTGATTTTCAAGTGATAAAATATCACTTCAGGTGTTTTTCTGGAATTGTGTTTGAATTGTCGGAGTATAGAATATTACTATTTGTTACGGCAGATTTTAATATTCTGTTTTCTGTAATAAAAAGTTGTGATACATGGTAGATTATCTGATCACTAACCAAGACAGGCATCAGTGAAATATCGGCTTTTATTATGCCCGCACGTCAAACGACTGATATCTCTGTTGTTTTTTCTGCAATTCCTCGTCGGACAATTTCTGCTGTAACTCTGCTTCTGAAAGCTGTCCGGTAGTTTCCAGATTTCCTTCCTGCGCATCGATTGATTCCGACATATCATCCATAATTTCGGATAAAACACCCTTATCATCGGTTTTGCCGTCTGTTCCTGCTGCCTCGCCTTGAGCCTCCTTTTTCTGCTCTTCCTCGGTCTTTGGCTTATATTTCTCAGCCGCTTTCGCCATCTGCTCTCCGCGCTCTTCTGCCTCATCTAAGATGTGGAACATCTGTGAGCTGTTGTACTCCTGTTTTGCTGCCGCAATCTCATCCTCGTAAGTATGAAACTTCTCCAGCTTTTTGCAATTTCTTCGATTGTATCCGCTTTCTGATTTTTGAGATTCTGCTTCTGTGTCTCAAAAAAGCAATTTTTCCGTCCCGCTCTTCCTGTCTCTGTATTTTTTCCCTCGTGCTTTTTTAACATGTTTGCATTTGACTGCCAGGGTGCGGACGTGTTTTTGGAAAAAGTTGATCGTAACACTCATAATAGTTCTCCTGTCTTATCTCCTCTGCAAATTTGTCAATTTTCTTTTTTTATCCCCAGAAATCGTATTTACTCGTCTCAAGTGCACTCAGCAATGAAGAGCCGTTCGATGTATACTGGCTCGATGTGCTCACAACATTGGACGCTGCGTTCTGGCTGATTCTTCCGCTCACAAAACTGATCTTGGAAGCAAGCCCGGTATCTCCATCCAACACTTTCTTTAACGTGTCTGCATCTGCACTCTGTAACACTTTCTCGTCAATGGAAAGACTGCCGTCTTTTGCCTGTGTGATACCAATGCTCTTCAATGCCCCTTTTTCCCCGGCAGGAATATCCTTTAACTGCTGTCTGTAAAACTCATTTAAAGTATCCCCGGTTTCCCTGAGCTGTTTTAACGTTGCGTTGTAGCTCTCGACCATTTTTTTTGCCGAGGAAACAATATCCTTTGTACTGCCGCTTTCCTTTGCCCTGTCATAAATGGAGTTCTTATCTGTTGCCACAAGACTAGAAGCATATCCGTTCAGATTCCCCGAAATATCTTCCAGCTTCGAATAATTCTTTTTCTTTGCGATCGCCGTTGCATCCGCACTGGCATTCACTCCGTTCAGCAGACCGGAAAAAGATGACTTTTTGTTCAGGATATCTAACTGTGTTGTCTGCTGAAATGGAATTCCGCTTTTTGCGGCTGAGTGTGCAAGCATTTGTGTTGTAATTCGCATATTATTGCCTCCCTGTATGTCTTGCCAAAACTGCACCATAACGATGCATTTTGCCTTTCTTTACTCCGTATATCGGTCGGGCATTTTCTGATTTTAGCGAATTGTAACGAAACAGGCTCTTTTATGTAATGAAAAATCAGCAGATCTATGTTCCGCTGATTTTTGCTTTTTTCCGCTATTTTGCAGTCCTTTTCATCCTGCGCTTCTCAGATATTTCATATAAGCCGTGACAAAATCGTTATACTTTTGTTTTGCCAGATAAACTTTGTCACCATTTTTCATCTGTATCGTGGTCGCATCATACTTGTACACTTCCCGCAGATTTACCAGAAATCCCCGGTGCGAACGAAAAAACCCTCTCCCAGCCGCTTCTCCAACACTTCCATTTTCTCATAAAAAAGTATAACTGCTCTCCGGCATATTTTTCGTGTGCAGCACAATCTTGCGCGCCTCGTTCTCCGCATACAAAATATTTTTTGCCAGAACTTCCATATAACTGCCATCTGCTTTTATCAACAGGGACATTTCCTCTTTTTTCCCGCTCAAGCTGCCACATGGCGCGCTGCATCACTTCCGCAAACTTGTGCTCGTCCACCGGCTTTAACAGATAGTGAAACGCCCCGACATCATAACCTTCAAACACATATTCTTTGAACGCTGTCACAAAAATGATCATCGCATTGGATGTCTCCCGGATTTTCCGGGCTGTCTCCATGCCGTTTAACGTCTGATTTCCATCTTCTCCACGCAGGGAAACATCCAGCAGGATCACATCAAAGGATGTCTGATCTCGTAACAGTGCCTCTCCGCTGCCAAACAGGCGAACCTGTGAATCCGGGATACATTTTTCGGTCAGACTTTTTAAATACTCTCTTATAGGCTGTTCATCATCACATATCGCAATTTTCGGCATTTTCTTCACTCCATACTCTGTACTTTATCTTATATCGACCAGCTCATAAGCTTTTCTTATGGAATATGTAATGAAATGTCGTTTTTATGTAACGAATTATTTTCTCCGGTAAAAAAGGCTGACAACGGCTATTCCTGCCACTGCCATCACAACCGTAAACAAAAATGCCGTTTACCGTCGGATAAAAACTGAACTCCAGCCATCCTGTCTCCGTCCGCAGCACCGCCACAAGATTTGCCGCAATATGCCCAAAAACTGCCATGGAAAGCTTCCCTGTTTTTTCCAACACAAACGCAAGAAGCAATCCGATCACCGCCGCATACAAAAACTGCACCAGATTGACATGCATGATACCAAAGATAAGTGCTGAACCGATCAATGCCGGTGTCACGCCAAAATAAAGCTTCAGACGCTTGTACACCACACCGCGGAACAGCAATTCTTCTGCGATTGGAATCACAAGGCAGGAACCGAGCAGTTCAAACACAACCGTTCCCGCAAAAAAGGACTGGTTTGCTTCTTGAAATCCCTCCGACATCTGCACTAACGGTGTCATTGCAATGATGTTATTCACGGCAATGCCAAGTGTGACTGCACCCGCAGCTGCCAAAACTGCGTCTCTCAACCATTTTGTATCCAATTTTTCTTTTTCAGTTCCATAGACAACCTGCTCTGCAATTTTATCCTGCTTATAAAAACTCATCGTCGCAGGGATCGTTGCCGCCGAGCAGATCAGCTGACGCAGCATATAGGTCTGTTGCCCATCCCCCAGAAAAAGTCCCAGTACGAAGTACATAAGGCTCGACACAACATAATAAATGCCAATCGGATAAATGATCTGCCAAAGTTTAAAACCGCCTGTCGTTTTCATGATATCTTCCTCTCTATCACATCTGCTGCAGTGCATCCATAACCTCTGCCATGTTGTCGCAGACACAGTATGCCCCTGCACGCTCTAACTGCTCTCTTTTTCCAAATCCATAGGATACGCCGACACAGCGGATTCCAAACTGTTTCGCTCCGATCACATCATACTCGGTGTCACCGATCAGGCACATCTGATCTTTTGTGATCTGCATATGCTCCATCCGTCTGCCAAGCTCCTCTAACACCTGCTGTTTGGTGCTGATACTTCCATCTAAAGTTGAGCCGACAATCTCATCAAAATATGATGTCAGGGAAAAATGTTCCAGAATGCGTCTGCACGCTGTCTCCGGCTTGGAGGAAGCAAGTGCGATGATGTATCCCTCTTCTTTTAATTTGCGGATCGTATCTGCAACACCCTCATATAATTCACACTCAAAAATGCCGGTCTTATCAAACCGCTCCCGATATTTTAATACTGCCTGCCATGCCTTATCCGCATCAAAGCCGTATTTTTCACGGAAAACAGGATCAAGCGGCGGTCCGATAAAACACAACAGTTTTTTCCGGTCCGACTTCTTCAATTCCAAAACAGCTTAATGCATATTGTACACACTTTGTAATTCCCTCTTCTGAGTTAATAATAGTACCATCCAAATCAAATAAAACTGCTTTTATCATACTACCTCTCTTTCAGCTCTCCAAGTAACTGTGACACTGTTTTTCTCAAAACCGGGTGACGGTAATTCGGGCAAAGCTCTGCCAGCGGTTTTAACACAAAGTCACGATTCTGCATATCAATATGCGGTATGATAAGATCCTCATCCTCATAGACAAGCTTATCATAAAAAATAATGTCCAGATCCAAAGTTCTCGGTCCCCAGTGAATGATGCGCTCCCGGTTTGCGTGCTGTTCGATCTCATGCAGTCTTTCCAGCAGCTCCTGTGGTGATAACATCGTCTTTAATGCGATCGCCCCGTTGACAAAATCGTCCTGCTCCACTCCGCCGTAAGGCTTTGTCACCAGAAGTTCTGACACCCTGACCTCTTTGATTTCTTTGCTCTGGCGCAGTTCCTCAATTCCATTCTCAATATAGGCATTCTTGTCCCCCAGATTGGAGCCGACCGCCAGATACACCTCATGCCACTGCCGTTTCATCGTCACCGACACATTTTCAAATGGAAGCCCGATTGGAGCATGTGGTTTACATAATTCAATCTCTACTCCTTTTAACACCGGCATAGAAAGAAGCATCGCTTCCGCTAACTGCTCTGCGACGCTCTCAATTAATTTGTATGTATGATCCTGTAGAAAATCTGTGATAAAATGGCTGACTTCGCCATAATTCAAAGAATCCGACAGTTTGTCTGTCTTTCCCGCTTTTCTACAGTCCAAAAAAAGTTTTGCATTCACATAAAAGTCCTGTCCATCCCTTGTTTCCTCACCACGCATCGTCATGCACATATGCTCTGCTTCCAGCATGACCATTGCGCCCCTGTTTGAACGGCTTTAAATATTCCATTAATGCATCTGCGATCTGTGCCGTCAACTGTTCCTGGATCTGCGGACGCTTTGCATACACTTCCACGGTTCTTGCCAGTTTGCTGAGACCTACGACTTTTCCATCCGGGATATACGCAATATGCGCTTTTCCGTAAAAAGGCATAAAATGATGCTCACAGGTCGAGTAAAATGTAATATCTTTTTCGAGAACCATCGCATTGTCTTTCACATGAAATGTTTTCGATAACGGTTCTTCCGCTGTCATGCGTCAGTCCACCAAATATCTCTTCATACATTCTGGCAATGCGGTCAGGGGTGTCGAGAAGCCCTTCTCTGTCCGGGTTTTCCCCGATTCCTTCCAATATTAATCTGACGCCCGCTTCTATTTTCTCTTTATCCATGTTTTTTCCTCCTTTATCGATACTGAAATTATATGATCCCGGTGTAATACTACATCCCTATGTATGCTTATATAGATCAATCCACAGCCAATCTGCTTCTCTTTCAGATAAGACAATGAGCCAAATGCAAGGATCACGCCGTCTTTTTTCGTGTGTTCCAGTGCCAGCTGCACTGCTTCCTTCATGGAACTGCATGCCCTGACCTTCGGAAGCGATCCCATAACTCCTGCGCCCTGTGGACTATTTTCTGCTCCCTGCGGACTATTTCCTGCGCCCCCTGTGCTTTTTCCGGCCTTCCGGCTCTCTCTTTCCACAGGTAAGCCACGATCGCTTCTGCCTCGGACGCAAGTTCTTCCGCTTTCATCGCCCTCGGATTATCCGGCGTCACTGTAAAGGCGGCTCCCGCATAAGGCAGCATTGCCTCCAGCACTTTTTTGTGTTCCTTATCTGCAAGTACACCTATTATATAAGTTATTGGAATGTTTGTAAAATATTTTTCCACAGACGCACTTAATTGAAGTGCCGCATCCTCATTGTGCGCACCGTCTATGATAAACAGCGGCTGTTCTCCTATGATCTCAAACCTGCCCGGCCACACGGTATTTCTGATCCGTCTATAATGATCCGGTCTGCAATCCCAAGAACCTCCTTTAACACTGTGACCGCCAGACAGCAGTTTTCCACCTGATATGTCCCTGTTCAAGCTGGGTTGTCACCGTTCCAAGTCCCGGATGATCGAATCTGATCTCTTTTAACGTTTCGGTTTCCACCGTTACCTTGAAACATCGGCGGTATAAAGCCTTGCATGCTGTTTTTCTGCCTCTGCTTCTATCGCCACCATTGCCTCTGCTTTTTGCAGGATGGTCACGACCGGACAATCTTTTTTGATAATGCCGGCTTTTGCCGTGCAATCTCGGTCAGTGTATTTCCAAGAAATTGCATATGATCCATACTGACTGATGTAATAACGGAGCACACTGGCTTTTTGATCAGATTCGTTGCATCTGTTCTGCCGCCCATTCCAACTTCCAACAGTACATAATCACATTTTTTTCTGATAAAAATACAAAAATGCCATCGCTGTTTCCACTCCTTTAAGCCGGCTTCTTCCAATACTGCCTGAAGCATTGCTCCAACGGAACCTTTTCCGTTAGTTCCTGCAATGTGAATGGTAGATAAGTCTTCCTGCACATCGCCCAATTCTTTCATCAGTGCCCGAATACTGTCCAGTCCTAATATACTGCCATATTTTTTTGTTTCTTCTACAAATGCAAGTGCCTGCTGATATGTCAATTTATTTCTTTACTCCTTTGGTTGCACGGTTTCCAATATGAAGCCGGTTCAATGCAATTTCTTTATCTTTTACCATGACCACTGGCGGTTCTTCCTCACCCAGTGCATAGATGTTGGTCAGTTCATCCCCTGCTGCAAGCTTCATTCCGCAGACTCCGATTGCTCCCTTCTTCTTCTCAGGAATCGTATCTGCTGCAATCCTAAGGAACATGTCCTTTGCCGACTGCATAACAATAGTCATATTTTCTTCTACCGGTGCTACGAATATAACTGCATCATCATCTGCAAGCTTCGTGGCAGCTGTGGTACGTTTTGCTACGTCAAATTCTTTTCCATCCACCTGTTTTAACATGGCTGTCTTCGTTCCAAATAAAAGCTTCTGCGTACACAGTGCTGCCAAATCCGTGATATAAATCAACTGCTCTTTAGAGCTGTCATAATTACTTACATTATCAATCGGCTGTCCCTTGTCACGGAATTTTCCAAACGGCAAATCGACTACCTTCAGCAGATGCATCTGTCCGGTATTGGTAAAGATGCAGATTTTTCCGGTATTCATACAATGAAGTACATAACGGTTCTCGCTGTCTGCTGCTTCTTTATTACGCTCATAAGCCGCCACATCAATGGTTTTCGCATAGCCAAAACGATCCATCAAGAAGACCACTTCCATCTCTTCCATCTTTTTTTCTTCATAAACAGCAGCTTCCACATTGTCGATACGGGTACGGCGTTCTCTGGAATAGTTTTTCTTAAGACCATCTAATTCCTTCATAATTACCTTCGCCATTGTACTGCGGTTGGTAAGAATATCTTCGTATTCTGCGATATTCTTTAATGTGGTATTATGCTCATCCATCAATGCTTCCACTTCCAGACCAATCAGCTTATAGAGGCGCATCTCTAAAATTGCTGTTGCCTGACGTTCTGTAAAGTTTAACTTCGAAGCTTTCTTTTCGGATTCTTTCGTTTTGAATTTAATATTCTCTGTCACACCATTCATCAGGCAGTTTTTCGCATCCTTGATATTTCGGCTTCCTCTTAAGATTTCAATAATTAAATCAATGACATCGCAGGCACGGATTAAACCTTCCTGAATCTCTTTCTTATCCAGTTCCTTTGCCAGTAATGTCTTATATTTTCTGGTAGCAAGCTCATACTGGAACTTTACATGGTGACGGATAATCGGAACCAGTCCCAGAGTCTCCGGTCTTCCGTCTGCTACTGCCAGCATATTGACACCAAAAGTATCTTCTAATTTTGTCTTCTTATAAAGGAGATTGCAAAGATTCTGTGCATCTGCTCCTTTTCGAAGTTCAATAACAATGCGGATTCCCTCCTTGGATGACTGATTGGAAATATCCACAATATCATTTGTCTTCTTGGTCTCAACCAGACTGTAGACATCATTTAAGAATTTTCCAATATTGGCTCCAATCATGGTGTATGGAATTTCCGTAATAATCAGGCGCTCTTTTCCGCCTTTTACTGCTTCAATCTCTACTTTTCCCCGAACCTTAATCTTACCGATTCCAGTCTCATAAATGGAAAGCAGTTCATCCTGGTTGGTCACAATTCCACCGGTCGGGAAATCCGGTCCCTTGATGTATTTCATCATTTCTTCTGTTGTAATATCCGGATTCTTCATATATGCTTTGACACCATCAATGACTTCGCCAAAATTATGTGGTGGAATGCTGGTTGCCATACCAACGGCAATACCCTCTGCTCCGTTTACCAAAAGGTTCGGCACCTTTACTGGAAGTACTTCCGGCTCTTTTTCTGTCTCGTCAAAGTTTGGCACAAAATCTACTACATCTTTATCCAGATCTGCCAGATACGCTTCCTGGGTAATCTTCTGCAGACGGGCCTCGGTATATCGCATTGCCGCCGCTCCATCTCCCTCGATGGAACCAAAGTTACCATGACCATCTACCAGTGGCAGTCCCTTCTTAAATTCCTGTGCCATTACCACCAGTGCATCATAAATGGAGCTGTCACCATGCGGATGATATTTACCCATGGTATCTCCCACGATACGGGCACATTTACGATAAGGTTTATCATAACGGATGCCAAGTTCGTGCATATCATAAAGTGTTCTTCGCTGTACCGGCTTCAGACCATCTCTGACATCCGGCAATGCTCTTGCGATAATAACGCTCATGGCATAATCGATATAAGATTTCTGCATTACTTCCGAATATTCGGTGCGGATAATCTGTTCTTTCGTTTCCATAATCTATCCAATTCCTTCCTGATTTTCTGCTTCTATCATTTCCCATACATCCATAAAAATATGCTGTCAGCAATTCCTTACGGATTCATAGAAATTTATATGTCAAGTTCTGCATCCTTTGCATTATCATAGATGAATTTACGACGCGGCGGTACATCCGTTCCCATCAGCATCTCTGTTACATCCGATGCCATTCTGGCATCTTCGATTTCTACCTGTTTTAACATTCTTGTTTCCGGATTTAAGGTTGTCTCCATGTCCCTCATAAATAAGTTCCGGCATAAAACGGTAAAACAGTGTCAGAAGCAGTGTTGAGATATGTGCGCCGTCCACGTCGGCATCCGCCATGATAATGATCTTGTCATAGCGGAGCTTCGTAATATCGAAATCGTTTCCGTACCCCTCGGAAAAACCACATCCAAAGGCATTGATCATCGTCTTGATCTCCGCATTGGCTAGCACCTTGTCAATACTTGCTTTTTCCACGTTTAAGATTTTACCCCTGATTGGCAGGATTGCCTGATAATTTCTGTCCCGCGCTGTCTTTGCGGAACCTCCGGCGGAATCTCCCTCGACGATGAAGATTTCACAGATGGAAGCGTCCCTGCTCTCACAATTTGCAAGCTTTCCATTGGAATCAAACGAAAACTTCTGCTTGGTGAGCAGATTCGTCTTGGCGCGCTCCTCGGTCTTACGGATCTTTGCCGCTTTTTCCGCGCAGGAGATGACCGTTTTCAATGTCTCTAAGTTTTTTCAAAAATAACTGAATCTCGTCGCCGGTCACTTTTGCAGTGGCTTTCGCCGCATCCTGATTATCTAATTTCGTCTTTGTCTGTCCCTCAAATCTCGGATCAGGATGTTTGATGGAAACAACTGCCGTCATTCCGTTTCGGACATCCGCTCCGGTGAAGTTCACATCTTTTTCTTTTAAAATACCAAGTTCTCTCGCATAAGAATTAATGACGGTTGTAAATAGTTTTAAATCCCGTGATGTGTGTACCGCCCTCGGCGTTATAAAATATTATTACAGAATCCCAGGATATTCTCATGAAATTCGTTCGTGTACTGGAATGCAGCTTCCACGGTAATGCCCTTCAGATTCCCCTTTAAAGTAGACGACATCATGAAGACACTTCCGTTTTTTATTCAAATCCTTGACAAAGCCACGGATTCCATCTTCCTCATGATATACGATATGTTCGACTTCCTCGCCACGGCGGTCCTCGTAAATGATCGTAAGTTTCGGATTCAGATATGCCGTCTCATGCATACGGCTTTTGATCTCATCCTCTTTGAATCTCGTCTTTTCAAAAATTTCCGGATCTGGTAGAAAGTTTACTTTGGTTCCGGTCTTTTTTGTCTTGCCAATCTTAGGAAGCAATCCATTCTCCAATTCCACAACCGGAACGCCTCTCTCATAGCGGTCGTGATGAATATACCCCTCTCTGCTGATCTCCACATCCATATAAACAGACAATGCATTGACAACGGAAGAACCTACTCCGTGGAAGCCCTCCACTCGTCTTATATGCGGAATCATCAAACTTACCGCCGGCGTGTAAGGTTGTGTATACAAGACGTGCTGCCGAAACACCTTTGGCGTGCATTCCGACCGGAACGCCTCGTCCATTATCTTCTACCGTACAGGAACCATTCTTCTCCAATGTGACATGGATCGTATCACATGCCCCTGCCAGATGCTCATACACTTCCGATATACATTCCCGGTCTTTTTCCGAACAGCCTCTAACCCTTCTAAAACCGATATGCTGTGCTCATCATAACCTGCCATTTCTTACCTCACTTCATTCATTTTCCTGCGCTCTGTCACAAGCTTGCAGATTCATTTCATAATATTCTTTCAAATCTGCCCTACTCTTCTACCTTCTGCTGGTTCATATGTGCAATGACCATCATCGCAATCTTAAAGGTCATTGCATCATCAAACTTACGGATATCTAATCCGATTGCCTTCTCTAAACGTTCCAGACGATATACTAATGTATTCCGGTGCACATATAACTGTCTGGCGGTCTCTGAGATATTCAGATTATTTTCAAAAACTTCTGGATGGTTGTATTAATCTCTTCATTAAATATATCCGGCACTTCATCCCCGAACACTTCATGAATAAACATCTCGCATAAGCTCATCGGAAGCTGATAAATCAGACGCCCAATTC
>VOFC01006350.1_pt1 | contig 25950 bp, 37 predicted proteins | sample 5384161 | NCBI WGS metagenome assembly VOFC01 (sample SAMN12384722, study PRJNA508395) | human gut metagenome | isolation source: healthy gut B | host: Homo sapiens | reverse complement strand
GAGTATGTTTTGCAGCGCGTCGGCGCGAAGGCATCGCCATCGCCAAAGCACAAAGAAATACCGGTCGTAAGCCGATTGAGCGAAGAACGAATTTTGATGCGGTGGAAAAACTCTGGCATGCGATTTCATCAGCGCAACGGAAGCCATGCGCATCGTCTCGATATGAGCGCAGCACCTTTATCAAAGGTCGGCAGCACCTGTAATACATTTTTACACAGCCTTCAACAGGGTGGTAAAGCCGTCCGAACAACTCTCCGGTCCTGGCTCATACATTCTCGAAGGAGGAAACCCTTTATGATTATCAAAAACACTTATTCAACCGTTGACCCTATAGAGCGCTCTGCGCGTCGGCGGCGATCTGCCGCCGCTGCCTTCTGCTGCTGGCTGCCCGCGCGCAGAGGTGAGGGCCGATGGATGCCATTTACGCGCGTCAGTCCATCGATAAAAAGGGCGGCCTTTCGATCGAGGGACAGATTGAACTGTGCCGAGTTTATCGGTGTGGGACGATGCCCTGTTTTTCGGACAAAGGCTTTTTCAAAAACACCAAGCGGCCTGCTTTCGGCGACTCATGGAGGGTGGAGGCGGGCCGCGTCAAAAAATCGTCGTGTACCGGCTGGTTGCTTCAGCCGCTCCCTCGCAGTTCCAGCCAGATTTGGGGGCTAACAAAACGATGTCAATTTCTGTCCGTCAACGAGCAGTTCGACACTTCCTCACCGATGGACGGCTATGCTCAACATTGTGATGACCTTTGCCCAGCTTGAGCGCGGAAACGACCGCGGAGCGTATGCGCGACAACTACCATCACCGCGTTTCCCTCGGTGCAGGCCGGGTGGCCCGCACCGTACGGGTATGCGCTTTCAAAGTTGAGCTGACGGGCGCGGTCTCATCTCTGATAGCCGATGAAACGCAGACTGTTCTCCGCATTTTTTGGAAAGTATCCGGTCTGAAACATCGCTGCGCGCCGCTTGCCAAAACTCTGACTGAGCAGGGGCATTCACGGCCCCAAACGCGAGCGATGGATAACGTGACTCTGTCCCGTATTCTGGTGGAACTCCCCGTATACGTGCAGGCTGACAGGCGGTCTACTGCTATTACCTTGCGCAGGGCATCCAGATCGCCAGATGCCCGAAGTTTTGAAGCGGCGTCCATGGCTGTCTTCTGATTGGGAAGCGCGACCGCAGCCGCTGGCAAGTACACGAAAAAGAGGATAGAGCAGATGCTCCAGCCTGTCACGCATGAGGAATCATTCCGTCTTCCCTCTGGTTGCGTGTGGGACAAGCTCTCCGGACGAATGCAGCTTCGCGCCAACGCAGGTAATGCCTGGCTGACCGGTCTCTTAAAATGCAGCAAATGCGGCTATTGCCGTCAGGTCAACTACATAAGTCAGACAACGCTGTAAAGCTGGTCTGCTCGGTCGGTCAACACGACAGCTGTGATGGAATCGGTGATGTAGACCTTGAGGCTGGAGACCCATGTGCCAATGAGCTCCAACACATTCTCGATGCCTGTCCCGCCAGAGCTTCCCTCAGTAAGTGAAGACCACGCGCAGGCGAAAGCTGTTTTGGAAATCGGAGCAGAAAAATCGTCTGGTGAACGCTCTCGCCGAGAGCAGGCTTGATGTGGCAGTCGTGTATATCTCAAAAATGATTGAAAAACTGCAATGCCGAGCGGCTCTTACATACCGCCCCTGCATTCCGCGTCTCGAGATCCGGCGTGGTTGGATTTTTCCACTCTGCTTTTTGACGAGAAAAAATTGATCGCTGCTGAATTTATCGAGCGGATCGAACTCGACGGCAACCATCAACATCATTTGGAAAGTCTGCTGATGAGACTGCACACAACTGCGTGCGCTTCATCAGACTTTCTATAATCATTTTTTTACCACACTGCAAACATCTCAATAAAGAAGCGTCATACGCATCTGCGCTTCCTGCCATGAACGTCAAAGGAGCAATAAATGAAAAATCAAATTTTTATCTGTCCGCCTCTCAGTGGACGAGCGCAAACGATTAGATGATTTGTCTCACACTGCAGGAATGACGCCCAGCTTACCTGCGCAGTTTGATCCGCGCAAATTCTTCATCCGGCGTCTGTTCACCGAATCACGCCGCCGCATTCTCACCATCTGCATTACTGGCAGAACCGGGTTTTACCTGAAAACGAAATGATGATCCCGCACACCCGCGTGACATTGCAGAAGGTCGCGCCGATGGGCGATCCCATCGAGATCCGCGTGCGCGGCTACGAGCTGACGCTGCGCGTAGAGGAGGCTCAGAAGATCGAAGTGGAGGGCGAGCTGAAATGATCTTTGCTCTCGTCGGCAACCAGAACTGCGGCAAAACGACACTCTTCAATGCCCTCACCGGCTCCAATCAGCACGTGGGCAACTTCCCCGGCGTTACCGTGGATCAGAAAATGGGCGAGATCCGGGATGAAAAGGGCTGTTCTGTTGTGGACCTTCCGGGTATTTATTCGCTGCGCCCCTACACGCAGGAGGAGATCGTCTCGCGGGATTTCATCCTCAACGAGAAGCCGGACGGTATCATCAACATCGTGGACGCCACCAACATCGAGCGCAATCTCTATCTGACGCTGCAGCTCCTGGAGCTGCGGATCCCTATGGTGCTGGCGCTGAACATGATGGATGAGGTCCGTTCCAACGGCGGTTCCATCGACGTGCAGAAGATGAGCGCCGCGCTCGGCATCCCTGTCATACCGATCGCAGCCGCAAAGGGCGAGGGTGTGAGCGAACTGGTGGATCAGGCGATCGCCGTGGCTCGGAGCAAAATTTTCTGCCCAAGGTGACGGACTTCTGCGCGGATGATTCCGCCGTCCACCGCTGCATCCACGCCGTCACGCACCTGATCGCCGACCACGCCGACCGCATCGGTGTGCCGGCACGCTTCTGGGCAACAAAGCTGATCGAAGGCGGCGATGACCTCGCCGACCGTCTGGCGCTCGATCAGAATGAGCGCGAGCTGCTTGAGCATTGCATCGTGCAGATGGAGAGCGAAGCGGGGCTCTGGATCGCAACGCAGCGCTTGCCGATATGCGCTACACCTTCATTGAAAGCGTTGTGGCATCGTCGGTGGTAAAAGTGCCACGAGAGCCGGGAGCACGCCCGCTCGATGAAGATCGACCGGTTTCTTACCGGCCGGTATACGGCGCTCCCCTGCTTTTCTTGCCGTTATGCTGCTGATATTCTACCTCACCTTTCATGTGATCGGGCAGCGGCTGTCCGACTGGCTTGCGGTCGGCATTGGCGCCCTTCCGCCATGGCAGACCATGCCCTGACCGCTTACGGCATCAACCCTGTGGTACATAGCCTCATCATCGACGGCATCTTTGCTGGTGTCGGCAGCGTGCTGGTCTTTCTGCCCATCATCGTCACGCTCTTTTTTCTTCCTCTCCATTTTAGAGGATACCGGCTACATGGCGCGCGTGGCGTTCGTTATGGACAAGCCTCTGCGCAAGATCGGCCTGTCCGGCCGCAGCATCGTCCCCATGCTCATCGGCTTCGGCTGCTCCGTGCCGGCCATCATGGCAACGCGCACGGTATCGAGCGACCGCGACCGCAAGATGACCATCCTGCTCACGCCGTACATGAGCTGCTCGGCCAAGATCTCCATCTACGCCTTTTTTTTACCGCGGCGTTCTTCCCCGACGCACCGCGCGCTCGTGATGATCTCTCTGTATCTGCTGGGCATTCTGATTGGGATCGTTGCCGCGCTTATCATGAACTGGAGCACATTCCGCGGGAAGCCGGTACCGTTTGTCATGGAGCTTCCCAATTACCGCTTGCCGAGCCTCAAAGAGCGTTGCGCTTCTGCTGTGGGGAAAAGGCCAAGGATTTTTTTGCAGAGGGCCTTTACGGTGATCTTTTTCTGGCTACTATCATCATCTGGTTCCTCCAGAGCTTTGATACCCGGCTGAACGTGGTCACTGACAGCGCTGACAGTTTGCTGGCCCTCATCGGTCAGTGGATCGCGCCGGTGTTCGCCCCCCTGGGCTTTGCGGACTGGCGCTGCGCCACCTCCCTGATCTCCGGCTTCATCGCCAAGGAATCCGTGGTCAGCACGCTGGAGGTTTTGCTGGGCGGGGCCCCGCTTTTTACAATGTTCACCAACCGTTCCGCCGCGAGCTTTTTGGTCTTTACGCTGCTGTATACTCCCTGCATCGCGGCGGTAGCCACGATCCGGCGGGAATTCGGCTCAACGCTAAAACGGTAGGCATCGTGTTGATGCAGTGCTGTGTCGCATGGATCGCAGCATCCGTCGTCTACGCGCCTTGATCGGTATCTTATGATGGGTATAGACTGGATTCTATTCTTCTACAGCCTGAAACCGCTTCCATCTCCATCTCACACCTGCCTTTACCACGCCACATCATACAAATCAGTAAGCAGACTTTAGAACGTCTCGCTTACATCCACGTTCCGATGCTTCCTTCATGCCTGCTATGGTGAGATGTGTTGCGTTGTCAGTTCTACATCATTGATGACCTCATTACCCCAAACGTCCCAGCCATCAGCTTTCTGACGGGCAAATAACTCAATGCGCGGCACATCCCCCATAAGTCTCTCGATTCGTTCCCTTACCTCATCTGGCTTTTTACCGTGTTCTTCCACATGAGAAATAATGACCTGATGGACGTCCTTCGCTTGTCGCTTCGGATGGCCCCTAACAGCAAGTAAGCAAGTCTCCGCGTTGGCGCGTGTCCAATGTCCCATAGGCAAGCGAAAGAACAGCCCGTGCAGGAGACCCCAGCACCGATTGATCCTGACCCGAGGCCAAGGGATGACGTGCCGGTGTACCACGAACCTGTGCAAAAAGGGCGGACACATCGAATGGTGCGGAAGAGAATACCGGCGAACCGACCAACGACACGCCGGAACAGGAGGCGGATGTACCGCCCGACAGCAGGGTGCCAAAAAAGAGATGCGGTGTATCGCTTACCATCTCTTGGCGATTCGGTCGTGCAGATGCTGCACCACATGGGCAGGATCTTCGAGGATAACAGCAAGGCTGACGGTACGCTCTATGGCCTGCGGACCGACCGCAAGCGCCGCCGTGAGCTCCAATGCAAACGCCTTGCCATGGGACACAAGCCCGACGATCATGAAGAGATATCGTATACATAGTGCAGAGCCGCAGCATCGGTGATGACCGGTGCTGCGGCTCCATGATCAGTTATGTTCCTCGTTCGGGATGCTCACGCTCACGCCGTTTACCTCCACGCCGTCGTCGGCGGGAATGAGCAGGTACCTGCGTCCGCCGATCATGCGGGCCTCGATGAGATAGCTGTTCTCCGGTGCGACGGTGATCTTCACCTCCGGCGTGGTGATCTCGAACTTGCCCGTGCCGAGAATGTTCTTCGGATTCAGCGCGGCGTTCTCGCCGTACTGCTTCTCGCACTCGCGGCGGAAGCTCTCGACCTTCTCCTCGCTCACGCCGCTCTCGGACAGGATGCCGCCGACGTCGCCGACCGTCAGCTCCAGCGGCGCGGGGTCGTGGCTCTCCTTATGCTCCTGAATGCGGCCGCGCAGCTGCTCGTGGACGGACTGCACCACATCGTAGCTGCAATCCTTTTTCAAGCGTATCAGCGAGCGCGGTATCAAACACATTTTTCTGCTCGACGGCAGACATCGGCGGCTCGACACGGAATACCGCGTCAATGACCTCCTCGTGGATGAGCTCGACATTCTTGCTGTAAAAAAGCGCGTTGTAGATGTTCGCCGTGCGGTCGTCAAAGGCGGGGAAGAGGAAGCCCAGCTCGGGCGCAAGGGGCAATATGTCCGGTGGAGCTGGGGTGGAAGAAGTTCTCGTCGGTATCGTAGCGCAGCTCGAGCGTCGGCGCCTTCACAGGGCAGATGGCGCAGACAAAATACTTGTAGACGTCGCTGGAGGCGTCCGCCTGCAGCTCGTCATCCTTGCCGCGGTAAGGAACATCATAGGCGTCGGCGGCGAGGAGAATGAGATAGTTCGTCTCACCCATGCTCAGAGATTCAATAATTTTGCGGCAAAGCGTCTCGCGGGCGTTCACGTCCTTGCACTCTGTCTGGCGCAGCGTCTGGAGCAGGCGGTGTTCATCGCTGTCGGCGACCTGAGCGGTGGAAAAGACGATGTCGATGAGGTTGCGTCCGAGGGCGCCGGAGAGTGTCTTTTTAGCAGCGCCAGATACATCTCCTGCTCCTCTGGCCGCATGAGGCCGAGGGAGGCGTCGATCCACGAGATGACCTCGCGGTTGGAATTGACATAGCAGCCGAAGATGCGGCTGAAGTTATTTTTATCGAGCCGGAAGCGCCGGCGGATTTCGTTGAGTTCTTTCTGGTTCATTTGCTTCTTCCTTCTCTCACAGAATATCACGGAGAGAATTGTACCACAGCGTCCCTCGGGCGGCAAGAGGGACTACATCGATCCATACGGAGAAAAAAGAATGGCTAAATTTATCTATTTTACGCCGGAGGAAAAAGGCGCGGGCGCAGAATACCGACCTGGTGTCTCTGCTGCGTGCCCAGGGCGAGCGCCCCATTCGCTCCGGTCGAGAGTATCGTACCCCCGCGACCCCAGCGTCACCATCCGCGGCAACAAGTGGTTCGACCACTCCAAGCGCGAGGGCGGTTACGCCATCCGCTTCGTCCAACGCTAAATACGGATGTGGTTTCAGGAACAGACTGGACGATGGCTGGCACCGTCTGCACGGGAGCCTCACACCCCTGCGGTTCTCACAGATCGCCCTCATTGCCCTGCGGCGGTTCACGGCCCGTCAGGACCGCTTCACGCTCGGACTGCGGCTGGATGAGTGCAGCTTTAGCCCTGACGTGCAGAAATACAACAATTTTCCGGAACATCCCTTGACAAATCTCATCATTTGGCATTTAATATTAAATTGATATTGTCGTGAAAAGCTGTATGTTTATCTGCCGGCGGCTGCCGGCAGACGGCTCATGGACCGACCGGGAGCGCAAGAGAGGCACGACATTCGTCGTGCCTCTTGTTTTATTTTGCCTCGTGCGGCTTTTCCGTAAGGTATCTGCCTCAAACAGAAAGACGGAAGGACAAAAGCTTATGAACTGGGAGATCACAACATTTATCGCGTACTTTGTTATCCTGCTCGGCGTGGCGCTGGTGTTCTACTTCAACGGCACGAACAAAAAATTCGGAGGACTTCTTCCTCGGCGGACGCTCCATGGGCCCTTGGGTCACCGCCTTGTCCGCGCAGGCGTCCGATATGTCCGCGTGGCTGCTGATGGGCCTGCCCGGCTCGATCCTCGCCTTCGGCTTCGGCCAGATGTGGATCGGCATCGGCCTTGCCATCGGTACGGCGGCCAACTGGATCCTGTGCGCCAAGCGCCTTCGCACCTTCTCCAAGGCGGCGAACGATTCCATCACGCTCCCGCAGTACCTGACGAACCGCTTCGCGGTCGATTCTCGCGCGCTGCAGCTCGTGTGCGCGCTCATCTTCCTCTTTGCCTACACGATCTATGTGGCCTCCGCGCTGGTGGCGGGCACCTCCGTGTTTACCACGCTCTTCCCGGATATTTCCCCGAAGATCGCCATGTTCGCCTTCCTGCTCATCATCGTGGCCTACACCTTCTTCGGCGGCTTCGCCGCCGTGTGCTGGACGGATTTCTTCCAGGGCCTTCTGATGATGGCGGCGCTGATGCTGGTGCCTATCGTCGTCTATTTCGGCCACAGCGAGCTGCTTGATCCCACGGCACTGGAGACGGTCTATGAGTATACCGACGCTGCGACCGGCGCGGTGACGCAGTGCGCCTTCGGCGGCGGTATCTTCAACGCCAGCTGGCAGGATATCGTCAGCGGCCTTGGTTGGGGTCTGGGCTACTTCGGTATGCCTCACATTCTGGTGCGCTTCATGTCTATTGAGAAGCCCTCTATGATCAAGAAGTCCTCCACCGTCGCCATCATTTGGGTCATCATTTCCCTGTTCTCCGCCGTGCTGATCGCCTATTTCGGCCGTATGATCATGGGCGAGGAGCTGCTCACCCACGGCAACCAAAAGCTCGTTTTCATTGCCATGTCCCGCAAGTTCTTCCCAGCCGCTATCTGTGGTCTGCTGCTGGCGGCCATCATCGCGGCCTCCATCTCCACGGCGGATTCTCAGCTGCTCGTCGCCTCTAGCTCCTTCACGGCGGACCTCTATAAGCCCTTCTTCCGCAAGGGTGCGAGCGAGAAAGGAAACGCTGCTCGTCGGCCGCGTGCTGGTGCTCGTCCTCTCGCTGATCGCCTTTGCCATCGCCAACTCCAAGGGCAGCGGTGCACGCAGGCCATTATGGATATGGTGGAAAACGCATGGGGCGCATTCGGTGCCTCCTTCGGCCCCACCATCCTGCTGTCCCTGTTCTGGCGGCGCTTCAACTACAAAGGGCGCGGTCGCGGGCGTGGTGTCCGGCTTCGTGGTGGATCTCGGCTGGCTGCTGAGCGGTCTCACCGCCTCGACGGGTGTGTATGAGATCGTTCCCGGCTTTATCGTCAGCTTCCTCGCGGCCTACCTCGTGGCGAGGTTCACCGAGGCCCCGAACGCGGAGGCTGTTGCGATCTTTGAGGAGGCTACGAAGCCCGACGCGGACTGAGTGAAGCGGTCGTCGACGGCTGCCGATAAACGAATATAAGAAAAAGAGCCGATCCGTTGGATCGGCTCTTTTTGTCAGGACTTGAGAAATTCCTGCGGGTCGATGATCTCGCCGTCGCTGTGACGGAGAAGTGCAGGTGCGGCGCCATGGAAGCCTCAGCGAGCGAGTCGTGCCGACCGCGCCGATGACCTGCCCGGCGGAGACGTACTGCTCCGGCGCGACGGTCCGGGACGCTCTGGAGGTTGGGTAGGTGGTCTCGTAGCCGCCGTCGTGCGCGATGACGACGGTGGTGCCCATCAGATCGTCGTCCGCGACGGAGAGCACCGTGCCGGAGCTGGCGGCGAGCACCTGCGTGCCGGCGTCCGCCTTGATGTCGATGCCGTCGTGCGTGCGCCAGTCGGCGAGCGTTTCGCTGTAAGCGAGCTCGTCCATGCTGAAGGCGGCGACGGTCTCACCGCTCAGGGGAGAGACGTGAGCCGCGGCGCGACGAGCGTGACTGGCTCGGTGACCTCCGCCTCCTTTTCCGAACCGTGACCTCCACAACGGACTGCACCGGCTCGGCCGGCTCCTCCGGCTTGACCTCGGGAACGTCCGGGGTGACCGGCTCTGCGGTGATGGGAGTCGTGACCGGCGGCTCGGTCACATTGGTCGGTGTTTTTGTCAGTGGAAGAGGGGCAGCAGCGTCCAATAGCCCGCGACGGCCAACGCCGTCACACCGAGGAACAGGGCTATGTATAAGCCCGTCCCGGTCAGGGGAATGCCGCGCGGCGCGGCGTTTCCGGTTCATTCATAAAGCGTGTCCTTTCTGCCCGCGTGGCGGGCGCTGCGAAAATAGAAGAGGCTCTGACGGTATTGTGCGCCGTCGGGCCTTTTCTAAACCATATTTCTCAGGGAAATTTTAAGGCAATACCGTGAAGGCCGCGCGGCCCGCGTAGCGGGCGTTCCCGCCGAGCGCCTGTTCAATGGCGAGCAGACGGTTGTACTTTGCCGTGCGCTCGCCGCGGCAGGAGCACCGGCCTTGATCTGCGCGCAGCCGAACCGCGAGGTCGGCGATGGTGCTGTCCTCCGTTTCACCGGAGCGGTGGGATAGGACCGCTGCCCAGCCCGCGCTCTGCGCCGCGCGGACGGCCTCGACGGTCTCCGTGAGCGTGCCGATCTGATTCGGCTTGATGAGCACGGCGTTGGCGAGCTTTTGCTCCACCCCGCGGGCGATGCGCGCGGGGTTCGTGACGAAAAGATCGTCGCCGACGAGCTGCATCCTTTCACCAAAAGGGAACCGCTCAGCGCCTGCCAGCCCGCTTCGTCGTCCTCGCCCATGCCGTCCTCGAGCGAGAAGCGGATAGCGCCGCGCAAGCTCCTGCCAATAGGCCGGCAGCTCCTCGCGTGTGAGTGATTTTGCCGCTTTTCGGCAGCCGGTAGCGGTCGGAGCCTGCGTCGTACCACGCGGAAACGGCGGCGTCGAGCGCGAGGTATACGTCCGCGCCGGGGCGATAGCCCGCCGCCTCAATGGCGCGGCAGAGCAGGTCGAGCGCCTCCTCGTGGCTTGCAAGCGAGGGGGAGCCGCCCTCGTCGCCCACGCCGACAGCGAGGACAAGCGCCCATGCGCAGCGTGTCGCGGTAAGGACGCCCGTATGGCCGACCATGTCGCAGTTGGCAAAGTTCAGAATGATCACGTCGTACTTGCCGGACTCGATGCGCTCGACGCACTTGCTCGCGACCTCGTAGGCGCTCATCTCGGGCTGGAGGTCGTAGGTCGCGACCTTCGGGGACGCGACGAGCACGCGATCCTCGCCGGGATACGGGTCCTCGACGCCGCCGTTGAAGAAGAACGTGACATGGGCGTACTTCTCGGTCTCGGCGATGCGCAGCTGGGTCATGCCCATCTTGCTCAGGTACTCGCCAAGGCCGTTTTTCACGCTGATGCGAGGGAAGGCGACGAGCACGTTCGGCATGGTCGCGTCATACTCGGTGTTGCAGACGTAGGTGAGCGGGAAATACTCGCGCTTGAAGCCGTCGAACGCGGGGTCGACGAACGCGCGCGTGATCTCGCGGGCGCGGTCGGGGCGGTAGTTGAAGAAGATGACCGAATCGTTGTCGGAGATCATGCCGTCCTTGTCGCAGACGATGGGCTCGACAAATTCGTCCGTCACGCCGTTTTTATAGCTCTCCTCGATGGCGTGGATGGGGTCGGGATCCTGCACGCCCTCGCCGTAGACGAGCGCATCATAGGCGTTCTCGAGGCGGTCCCAGCGCTTGTCGCGGTCCATCGCGTAGTAGCGGCCCATGACGGTCGCGATCTTGCCGACGCCGAGCTCACGGCACTTTTCCATGGTCTTTGCGACAAAGTCGCGGCCGGAGGTCGGGGGCGTGTCGCGCCCGTCGAGGAAGGCGTGGATATACACGCGCTTTAAGCCCTTGATGTGCGCCATCTTTAAAAGCGCGTAGAGGTGGTCGAGCGTGGAGTGCACGCCGCCGGTGGAGTGCAGACCGTAAAGGTGCAGCGCAGAGCCCTTTTCAAGGCAGTCGTCCATCGCCTTGTTGTAGGCGGGATTTTCAAAGAACGTACCGTCCTCAATGGAGCGGGTGATGCGCGGCAGGTCCTGGAACACGACGCGGCCGCCGCCGATGTTGGTATGGCCGACCTCGCTGTTGCCCATCTGGCCCGCGGGCAGGCCCACGTCAAGACCGGAGGCCTGGAGCGTCGTGTGGGCATACTCGGCAAAAAGGCCGTCGAGCACGGGGGTGTTGGCCGCGCGCACCGCGTTGCCGACGGTATCGTTGGACAGGCCGAAGCCGTCCATGATGATCAGCGTGGTGGGAGTCTTATTCATCGATTTTCCTCCTTACTCCTGGTTGGCAGCGTGGACGATCTCCATCAGCGCCTTGGGGTCGAGCGAAGCGCCGCCGATCAGGCCGCCGTCGATGTCCTCGTGCGAGAGCAGCTCGTGGGCGTTCGAGCCCTTCATCGAGCCGCCGTACTGAATGGTCACGCTGCGGGCGATGCGCGCGCCGTACTGCGCGCGGATGAGCGAGCGGATATAGGTGCAGACCTCGGCCGCCTGCTCGCCCGTGGCGGTCTTGCCGGTGCCGATGGCCCAGATGGGCTCATAGGCGATGACGCAGCGGCGGATATTCTCCGCGGCCACGCCCGCGAGCGCGGACTTGACCTGCAGGGCGATGAGCTCCATCGTCACGCCCATCTCGCGCTGGGCAAGGCTCTCGCCCACGCAGATGATGGGGTTCAGCCCCGCCTCGAGCGCGGCGAGGACCTTTTTGTTGACGATCTCGTCCGTCTCGCCGAAGAGCGCGCGGCGCTCGCTGTGGCCGACGATGACATAGCGCACGCCGAGGTCGGCGAGCATGTCGGCGGAAATCTCGCCGGTGTAGGCGCCGCTCTTTTCAAAGTAGACGTTCTCCGCGCCGACGGCGATGCGGCTGTCCTTGAACGCGCGCACGGCGGCAGAAAGGTCGACCGTGGGCACGCACACGACGATGTCGCACCATTTGGTCTTGGGAAGAATGGCCTTGAACTGTTCGGCAAAGGCCTTGGTCTCGCTGGGGGTCTTGTTCATTTTCCAGTTGCCTGCAATGATGGTTTTACGGTATCTGCGATTCATGTTGGGTCTTTTCTCCTGTTACTGTCTAAATCTAAGATCTATGCGAATATATGAAAATCAATAGAGATTTTTCTCACTTGTCTAAAAGGCACGCAACGCCCGGTAATTCCTTGCCTTCCAGGAACTCGAGCGACGCGCCGCCGCCGGTGGAGATGTGCGTGATCTTGTCGGCAAAGCCGAGCTGTTCGGCTGCCGCCGCGCTGTCGCCGCCGCCGATGATCGTGACCGCGCCGCTCTCGGCGAGCGCCTTGGCCATGGCCTTCGTGCCGGTCGCAAAGGTTGGGAACTCAAAAACGCCCATGGGGCCGTTCCACACGATCGTGCCCGCGCCCTTGGTCGCCGCGCAGAAGAGCTCGACGGTCTTGGGGCCGATGTCCATGCCCATCATATCCGCGGGGATGTGCATCGCGTCGACGACGTGGGGCTCTGCGTCGGCGGCAAACTCCGTCGCCGCGACGGTATCGACCGGCAGCAGGAGCTTGACGCCCTTCTGCTTGGCCTTTTCGATCATCTCGAGCGCGTAGGCGCACTTGTCTTCCTCGAGCAGGGACTTGCCGATCTCGCCGCCCTGCGCCTTGGCGAATGTGTAGGCCATGCCGCCGCCGATGATGACGGTGTCGGCCTTGTCTAAAAGGTTGTTGATGACGCCGATCTTGTCGGAGACCTTCGCGCCGCCGAGCACCGCGACAAACGGGCGCTTGGGATCGTCGAGCGCCTTGCCCATGATCTGCAGCTCCCGGGCGACCAGCAGGCCGGAGACGGCAGGCAGGAACGCTGCCACACCGGCGGTGGAGGCGTGGGCCCGGTGCACGGTGCCGAAGGCGTCGGAGACGTACACCTCCGCCATGGAAGCGAGCTCCTTGGCGAACTCGGGATCGTTTTTGGTCTCACCCGGGGTCAAAACGGTGTTCTCCAGCAGCATGATCTGGCCGGGCTGCAGGGCAGCAGCCTTGGCCTTGGCATCCTCGCCCACGATGTCCTGGGCGAAGATGACATCCCTCCCAAAAGGCCCAGACAGGCTGGCTCGGGCGCAAGCTCCGCCACTTTTTCCACTTCTCCTCGGTCAGCGTCGCGGGGTCAGCTTTCGGTCTGCTTCTTCACCCATTTTTCAAAGTTCGGCTCGGGCTTGCCCAGATGAGAGCAGGCAATCACCGCCGCCCCCCTCTCCAGCAGATAGTTGATGGTGGGAAGGCTGGCCACAATGCGCTTGTCGCTGGTGATGGCGTGCGTTTCCTTGTCCTGGGGAACGTTGAAGTCGCAGCGCAGCAGGACCTTCTTGCCTGCCACGTCCACGTCCATGATGGTTTTCTTATTGTAATTCATATCGGTACGCTCCTTTATGAAAATAATACTCAATTTTTTCGGCCATCTCGCCGGTTCCGGCGAGACCGGGAAAGCCATTCTGTCGCAGCGCCTCATAGGTGAGGATCGCCACGGAGTTGCTCAGGTTCAGGCTCCGCGCCTCCCATGGGCAGGCGGATGCGCGGATGCATGGGCAGGCCGTGAACGCCTCGGGCAGCCCCGCCGTCTCCTTGCCGAAGGGCCAGCAGCCCCCTCCGGCGGAACCGGGCCTGACAAGTCCTGGGGGCCTTGGTGGTGGCCAGCCACAGATCGGCCGCCTCCTTGCCGAAGAACCTCCAGCCAGTCAATACCCTGACCAGGCGCCAGTAGTCCAGTCCGGCCCGCTTCACGGCCCGGTCAGGAGATGTCGAAGCCCAGAGGGCGGATCAGATGCAGGTCGCAGCCGGTGGCGGCGCAGGTACGGGCGATATTACCGCAATTCTGGGGGATTTCCGGCTCAACCAGAACAATATGCACCATCTTTCCGTCGCTCCCTTCGGCGCCTGCCTGACATGACCAGCCTATTGTAATGCAATTCCCTAAAGAATGCAACTGGAATTGTAAATTCTGGGTATTTTTTTTCTTAAAACGTACAAAAAACCATCTGCAGGTGAATTTTCCGGGGTTTTTCCTTGATTTTTGCGGCACTGGAAAAATTATTGCCAGAAAAAAACGCAAAAAATACTGGATTTTCACGCAGAGCATGATATAATGGGATTAACTATAGAAGGGGGATGGTTCCCGTGAATTGTGAAATTGCGATTTTTGACCTGAAGGGTGCTCTGGCCCCCCAGGATAAGCCGCTGATGCTGCAGCCTGTCCTGTTCTGCCCGGTGCTGACCTGGGCGGCGCAGGAGCTTATGGCTGCGGCGTGCAGCGGTATTTTATTGTCTGCCGGGAAAACGTGGCGGGAGGAGGCCCCGGAGGCCTCCAGGGCTTCGACGCAGAATTTTTTGACGATGTCCCGGCGGCGCTTTCTGCCGCCGAGGAGGACGTGATGGTAGTTCCCGGGCCTGTGGTGCCGGTATACGGGCCGGAGGACCGGAACGTATACGCCGCCGATGCGGCGGTGCTGCGCTCCCGGCTGCGGGAGGGGCACGTCCCTCTGACCGACTGCCCGGCGGAAGCCGTGGGCGTCCGCGCCCTGTGGCAGCCCCCCTGCAGGCTCCCGCGTTCCGGGCTTTTTCTTCGGCGGCGGAGCTGAACGCCGCCATGCCCGCTGCCCGTGAGCTGCTGATGCGCCGCATGGCGTCCAACGGGGTCACCGTGGTGGACCCCGTCAACACCTATATCGATCCTCGCAGCTCCATCGCTCCCGGCGTGACCCTGCTGCCGGGTACCATCCTCCGGGGCCATACCGCCATCGGCTCCGGTTGCGAGATCGGCCCCAACGCCATGGTGCGGGACTGCATCGTGGGGGAGGGACCACCATCAATGCCTCTCAGGTCAACGAGAGCACCATCGGCAGCCACACCACCGTGGGGCCCTTCACCTATGTCCGTCCCAACTGCCGCATCGGCGACCACTGCCGGGTGGGGGACTTCGTGGAGGTGAAGAACTCCGTCATCGGAGACGGCACCAAGATCAGCCACCTGACCTACGTGGGCGATAGCGACGTGGGACAGGCGGGTGAACTTCGGCTGCGGCACCGTTACCACCAACTACGACGGGTTCAAGAAGCACCGCTGCACCATTGGCGACGACGCATTTCCTGGGCTGCAATACCAACCTCATCGCCCCCGTCACCGTGGGGACCGGGCCTATACCGCCGCCGGGTCCACCGTTACCGACAACGTGCCCGACGGACGCCCTGGCCATTGCCCCGGGCCCGGCAGACCAACAAGGAGGGCTGGGCCGACCGGCTGCGGGCCCTGTGGAAAAGAACCAGTGAGTAATCGGCGAAGCCGTCTCAAATACATTTTAAAAGAAAATTTTTGGAAAAACGATAGAAAGCGAGTGTGTAGAAAATGATTTCTCATGGCAAGGACATCAAGCTCTTCACCGGTAACTCCAATCCGGCGCTGGCAAAGGAGATCTGCCAGCTTATCGGCATCAAGCTGGGTGAGGCCGAGGTAAAGTCGTTCGCTGACGGTGAGGCGTCCGTCTCCCTGTACGAGACTGTCCGCGGCAGCGATGTGTTCCTCATCAACTCCACCTGCAAACCGGTCAATGACAGCCTGATGGAGCTGCTGATCATGATCGACGCCTGCAAGCGTGCCAGCGCCGGCCGTGTTACCGCCGTGATCCCCTATTTCGGCTATGCCCGCCAGGACCGTAAGGCCAAGAGCCGCGACCCCATCACCGCCAAGCTGGTGGCCAATATGATCACCGCCGCCGGAGCGGACCGTGTGCTGACCATGGACCTGCACGCCACCCAGATCCAGGGTTTCTTCGATATCCCTGTGGATAACCTGCTGGGCAACCCCGTCTTCGTGGACTATTACGCCAAGAAGTTCGGTACCAAGTGCGAGGACATGGTGGTCGTCTCTCCCGATGTGGGCTCTGTGGCCCGCGCCCGCGCCTTCGCCCAGAAGCTGCATATGGGCCTGGCCATCGTGGACAAGCGCCGTCAGAAGGCCAATCAGTGCGAGGTCATGAACGTCATCGGCGACGTGGAGGGCAAGGACTGCATCATCTTCGACGATATGATCGATACCGGTGGCTCCATGTGCAACGCCGCCAAGGCTATTGTGGAAGTGGGCGGAGCCAACAACGTATATGCCTGCGCCAGCCACGGCGTGCTGTCCGGCCCCGCGCTGGAGCGCCTGAACAACAGCGTCATCAAGGAGGTCGCCCTACTGAACACCATTCCGGAGACCCAGGGCGCGGCCGGGGCTGCGACAAGATCAAGTATATCTCCGTGGCCCCCATGTTCGCCGAGGCCATCGAGCGCATTTATCAGGAAATTTCCATCGCAAAGCTGTTTAACTAAAATACTTTCCAAACCCGAAAAAAAAAGATGGCGGAAAGGGGACTGCGTCTGCAGTCCCTCTTATTTTGTGCATGCAAGGAGGCGACAGCCTTGTTTTTGGAACGGCAGCGGCGGCGTGGAGTGGCTGCTGGTGGCTGGGCAAATCCCGGCCAGTATGCCGCCACCCGGCACAATATGGGCTTTCATGGCCCTGGACCGCCTGGCGGACAAGGAGAAATTCCGCTGCAACAAGCCTGCGCTTCAAGGCCTGGACCGAGTATGATCCGAATTTTTGGGGGCGCAAGTGCTGGTGATGAAGCCCCAGACCTATATGAACCTTTCTCCGGTGAGTCCGTGGGCGAGGCCGCGCGGTTCTACAAGGTACCGGCCGACCATGTGCTCGTCATCTCCGACGACGTGTCCCTGCCGCTCGGCAAGCTGCGTATGCGCAAAAGCGGCTCCGCCGGCGGTCACAATGGGCTGAAGAACATCATTCAGCACCTGGGCACCGATGCGTTCCCCGTATCAAGGTGGGAGTGGGCCCGCCACCCGGACCACGAGATGATCGACTGGGTCATCGGCAAGCCCCAGGGCGAGGAGGCCAAGACCCTCCGCGCTGCCCTGGACCGTGCAGCCGATGCCGCCTTGTCCGTCATTGATGAAGGCCCGGACCGGGCTATGAACAGATTTAACTACCGGCCGAAGTCCCTCTCCGTGCGGAGAGGGACCGGCACGAAGTGCCGCCGGAGGGGAAAGGAGGGATACCCCGTGACCGGATTGTTAGACAAGCGGATCTGCTCTTTTACCGCAGCTTCGGGAGGGGGAGCTGCTGGCGCAGCTGCAAAACTCAACAGCGCCGCGTTCCCGAGGTGCGCGCTGCCGTGACGCGGGCACATCGCCCCCGCCGTCCACCGGGCCGGCCTGTCCGCGCGCAGCGCTGGCGGCGGCACCCGCCGCTGCTGCTGGTGTCTGCGCGGATGAGAAGGACGTTCAGCGCAGGCGGCGGATATCCGCGTTCTGCTGGGCGTGGAGCCGGTGTGTTTGCCGGAGCGCGAATTGCAGCTGCGCCCCGCCGCTTACAGCCGCCAGTGGGAGAATGCCCGGCTGTCCGCCCTGTACCGCATGGCCCGGGGCGACGCCCCCGTGGTGGTGGTCCACCGTCGGACGCTCTGGTGCAGCGCTGTCCCGCCCGGAGGTGCTGCGCGGCGCGCCGACCTGGCCACTTGGGCCGCGGTACGACGTGCAGGACCTCTGCCGCCGTCGGCTGACCGCCGCCGGCTACACCCGCACGATCAGGTGGAGGGCCCCGGTCAGTTTGCCCTGCGGGGCGGCATCCTGGACGTGTTCTCCCCGGGCATGGAGCAGCCGGTGCGCTGCGAATTTTTCGACGACGAGATCGACTCCTGGGCGAATTTTGACGACGGCCACGCCAGCGCCGGAACTGAACCGCCGGGAGGCCCTGCTGCTTCCGGCGGCGCGGAGCTGCTGCCGCCGAAGAGACCACCGGCGAGGCCGCCGACGCCGCCGGGCGCATGGAGGATGCCGCCCGCCGCCTGAAGAAGGCCGAAGACGCCCCATTCGTCAGCGTCTGCTGGACGATGCCGAACTGCTGCGCCAGGGGATCGCGCCACCCGGCGCATGGACCGCTATATGGCCGCCGTCTGCCCGGACAAGACCACCGCGTTTCGACTATCTGGCCCGCGGACGCGGTGGTCGCTGTGCTGCGACGGCCGCGGTGGACGAGACGCTGCCGGGGCCTTTCTGTTCCAGCAGGACGTCAGGATGTGGACCGCCGGAATGGAGGCGGCTTTTGGCCGGCGAGCCGGCTTTGCCGCCTCGGAGCCGGGAGCCTGGACGCATGGGCACGCACCCCCTGGTGCTGCTGGACAGCCTCCCCACCAGGCGCGCATCTGCTGCCGCCGGCCCCTGCTGCTGGACGTCAGCGCCAAGCAACTCTCCGCCTACGGCGGCAGCCTTGATGCCGCCGCCCGCGGACATCACGCACTATCTTGCCGCGGGCATCGGCGTGCTGGTGCTCTGCGGCAACGAAACGCGCGCCGAAAAACCTCCGGCGGATCCTGGAGGACCGGGGCATCCCCGCGCCGCCCTGGACCTGGAAAACGACCCGCCCCGCCCCGGCACGAGACGTCATCGGCCCTGGGGCGCTGTCCGCCGGCAGTGAGTGGCCTGCCCTGAAAGCTGGCTGTCCTGACGGAGGGGCAGCTGACCCGTGCCCTGTCCGGCAAGGCCAAAAAGCCCCGCCAACCCAAGTCCGACAGCCGCCAGCGGCTGCTGAGCTACGCCGACCTGGAGGTGGGCGACCTGGTGGTCCACATCCACCACGGCATCGGCCGCTTTGCGGGCATCGATCCGCATGCGCGTCGACGGCGTGGAGAAGGACTACATCAAGATCTGCTACGCGGGCAACGACAGCTTATACGTCCCCGCGACGCAGCTCGACATGGTGTCGAAATACATCGGCGGCCATGGCGGGACGAGACACCGCAAAGCGCACCAAGCTCAACAAGCTGGGGGGCGGCACGGACTGGTCCAAGACCAAGCCGTGCGCCAAGGCCGCGGCGAAGGACCTTGCCGAGGGTCTCATCAAGCTCTACGCCGAGCGCCAGCGCCGCCCGGGCTTCGCCTTTTCGCCCGACTCCCCGTGGCAGAAGGAATTTGAAGATGCCTTCGACTACGAAGAGACCGACGATCAGCTCCGCGCCATCGCCGAGATCAAGGCCGACATGGAGCGCAGTGCGCCGATGGACCGCCTGCTCTGCGGCGACGTCGGCTACGGCAAAACTGAGGTCGCGCTGCGGGCCGTGATGAAGTGCATCCTCGACGGCAAGCAGGCGGCGATCCTGGTGCCGACCACGGTCCTCGCCCAGCAGCACTATGCCACCGCCATGCACCGCTTCCGGGCCTTCCCGGTCACGGTGGAGGTGCTGTCCCAAAACCCGGACCCCAAGCAGGTGCACATTTTGGAGGACCCGCCGGCGGGAAAGGTGGACCTGCTTATCGGCACGCACTCGCTGCTGCAAAAGGGCGTGCACTTCAAGGACCTTGGCCTTCTCGTCATCGACGAGGAGCAGCGCTTCGGCGTAACGCACAAGGAAAAGCTCAAGGGTGGCCCGGGTCAGGTGGACACCCTGACCCTGTCGGCAACCCCCATCCCCAGAACGCTCAACATGGCGCTCTCGGGCATCCGCGACATGTCGACCATCGAGGTCCCGCCCGTCGACCGCCAGCCGGTGCAGACCTATGTGCTCGAGCATAACTGGAGCGTCATCGCCGACGCCATCCGGCGCGAGCTCGCGCGCGGCGGGCAGGTCTACTACATGCACAACCGCGTCGAGACCATCGACCGCCACCGCCGCCCAGCTCCGGCAGATGCTGGGCGACGACGTCGCTATCGGCGTCGCGCACGGCAAGATGGCCGAGGAGCTCAGCTCTCGTCCGTGATGCAGCAGATGGTCCGACGGAGAGGCGGACATCCTGGTCTGCACGACGATCATCGAGACGGGCATCGACATTCCGAATGTCAACACCCTCATCATCGAGGACGCCGACCGCCTCGGCCTCGCCCAGCTGCACCAGATCCGCGGCGGGCCGGCAAGCCGCCCGGGGGCAGGTGCTCCAGGGACGCCGCCAAGCGTCTGACCGCCATCCGCGAGTATGTAGAGTTTGGCTCCGGCTTCAAGATCGCCATGCGCGGACCTGGGGCGCGCTCCGATATCACCCCGTCACCGAAGGGGCCGCCAGCTGGTGTTCAGCTTTGACGATCGGGTGGATGCCGCCGCGCTGCTGGCGGTGTGCACCATGGCGGCCTACCGCAGCCGCGCGCAGCTATCCGCCGGGGCAGCGCCCCGCCTGACACTGTATATGCAGCCCGGGGAGGAACCGCTGGCCGCCGCCGGCGCGCTGGTGGAGGCCCTGCGGCTCCACGAGACAGATACACAACAAATGAACGGGGCGCAGACCCCTGAGGAGGCAAAACATGAAGAATAACTGGATCCGTTTTCTGGCGGGCGCGCTGGTGTCCGTCATTCTGGTGGGCGCGTTTGCCCTCACCGGCGGCATGAAGGGCGGTAAGAGCACCGAGGGCCTGCTGTATCAGGCCAGCGCCACCCGGACGGCGAGATGCTGGTCGTCGACGGTCAGATCGTCACCTGTGAGGAGTACCTCTATTGGGTGGACTACGTCTGTACCTATCTGGCGAGCCAGCTGCCGGACGTGGACTGGAACGCCGCCGTGTCCGAGGGCGGCATCACCTACGGCGACTATGTAAAGCTGGAGGCGGTGAACGCCGCCAAGCGCTTTGCCGTCACCCGCGCCTGGGCAGAGCAGGCGGGCATTGCCCTCACCGACGGAGAGATGGCCGCCCTGGCCCTCCAGCGGCAGGAGCTGGTGTCCCTTTACGGCGAGGAGGGCTATCAGCAGCAGCTGGCCCTGATGGGCATCAGCGAGGAGACCTTCGACGGTATGCTGGCCGCCCAGTACCTGAACAGCAGCCTGCAAACGGCCTATGGCCCCGGCGGCAGCATGTATGACGAGGATGCCGTCCGCGCCTACGCCCAGGAGCAGGGCTATGCCAGCGTCTATGTGCTGACCCTCACCGGCGAAAGCGCCGGTCTCCCCTATTCCGTCCCCGCCTATACCGTCGGTATGGTCTGCGGCTCCGGTATGAAGTCCGTCATTGAGGCTGGCCGCGCCATCCTCGCCGGCGATGCCGATATCGTCGTCTGCGGCGGCACCGAGAACATGAGCGCCGCTCCTTATTGCGGCTGGACGCCCGCTGGGGCGCCCGCATGGGCGACAAGAAGCTTGTCGACACCATGATCAAGGACGGCCTGTGGGATGCGTTCAACAACTACCACATGGGCACCACCGCCGAGAACATCTGCGATGTTTGGGGCATCACCCGCGAAGAGCTCGACGCCTTCGGCGCTGCCTCCCAGCAGAAGACCGAGGCCGCGCAGGCTGCCGGCCGTTTTGACGATGAGATCGTTCCCGTCCCCGTGAAGGTCAAGAAGGAGATCGTCGAGTTCAAGAAGGATGAGTTCCCCCGCGCCGGTTCCACCGTCGAGGGTCTTGCCAAGCTGCGCGGCGCGTTCCCCGTCGGCCCCGAGGGCGTTGAGGACGAGATCGTCCACACCTTCGAGCCCACCGGCATCCACGAAGCCGATACCAAGAAGCACGTCCAGCGCGTCACCGCCGGTAACGCCTCCGGCATCAACGACGGCGCTGCCGCCATCGTCCTCGCTTCTGGCGAGGCCGTGAAGAAGTACAACCTCAAGCCCATGGCCAAGCTCGTCAGCTGGGGCCAGGGCGGCGTCGACCCGAAGATCATGGGCGTCGGCCCTGTGCCCGCTTCCCGTCAGGCCATGCAGAAGGCCGGCCTGACCATCGACGATATCGACCTCGTCGAGGCCAACGAAGCCTTTGCGTCCATCGCGGTTGCCCGTGAGCTCGGCTTCGACATGAGCAAGGTCAACGTCAACGGCATATGAGCGCAAACGAAAGCAAGCTGTACACATTCAAAGAACGTGAGGGGTCGTAACTGGTTGGGCGGAAGGTCAGATGGAGACCGAGCGCGAGGACGACAAGGGCCAGAAGGTCATTGTCATGCAGCCGTACTATCAGCTGTTCGTCATTTCCCCGGTCAGCTCCTACAAGTCTGACAACTACAGCGCCAACGGCATGAAGGCTGAGAAGTGCGCTGCGTGTCCAACGCCGTATGGAAAGACCTTAAGCCGCTGGAAGTCGTCAACCTGTACTTCGACGAGAAGAAGCGCGTGTCGCTGGCTGCGTCTACGGCGTTTCTGTCGAGGCTGAACGAGGTCTCCTTCTAAGGCCATTGTCGCAAACCCCTCATCCCTGCAACGCCGGGAGGTCGCTCCTCCCGGCGTGACCCCCCCCGCCAACAGGGGTCACTGCCTACAAGATAGCCGGTTAGGGGGCCTGTTATGGAAGGAAAGGAGAACATCGTTCTTTACGACTGGCTTTCATTTACGAGCAAGAACCACACCCGGAGCAGCTCATAGAGGCGCTGGGGCCTTTACCCATTGTCCGTGGCATGGGAGACCAAGGGCGCGCACGGCTACCGTGACCGCAAATACTTCTCCTGCATCAGTGTCCACTACAACGGACGGGAGGATATGGGCGTATGGGTAGAGATGTCCGGCCAGGGCTGCCGGACGTTCGAGTCCCTCTCCGCCAAAAGCTGGGACGATCTGTTCGGCTGGATCGCCATCCAACAGTTGAAGATCACCCGTCTGGACGTGGCCTTTGACGACCACACCGGCATACTGGATATAGACGAGGTCGTGGAGGACACCCGCCGCAAGCATTACGTCAGCCGCAGCGACTATTGGGAGACCGTGCTCAGCTCAAAGGGCTCCACGGTGCAGATCGGCAGCCCGCAGAGCAAAGGTGCTTGTCCGTATCTGCGACAAGGCCGCCGAACGGCACTGTGAACCCGGTACTCACTGGGTGCGTGTGGAGATGCAGCTCCGGGACGACCGGGCGCTGCAGTTCCCAAGATACCCATGACCGTGGGCGAGGCGTTCTCCGGTGTGCTGCTGAACTACCTTCGGTATGTCATTCGGATGATACCGATACCAACAAGTGGCGCTGGCAGATGACGGATTACTGGCTGGATATGCTGGAGGTGCTGACACCCATCAAGATATATACGGCACCGGGCATGGACTACAACATAGACCGTTGCCGGGGTATGTGGTCAACCAGGCGGGCAACGCCATAGAGCGCCCTGCTTCAGATTTACGGCATACATGAGTTCCAGCGTCTGATCGGGAACGTCCACGGTGGAGAACCCCAAGTATACCCGGCTGGTACAGCAGTACAAAGGCTGACAGGCTCTCGGCGGTGGCAGGGACGGTATATGACATGAACGAGTTTCAGATATTCTACGCCGTGTGGCGGTGTCTCCGCCACGCATGGTATAAGATACAGGGGAGGAAGGTCATGCGGTTTTGTGACAGGCTCAAGTGGTGCGTGATAGGCGGCTTCGCCTATGCGCTGGGACGGTTCCTGTTCCACTGGCTGCAGACCAGCATAGGAGGATAACATGGCAAAGAACAACACGTTCCGTCCGGTTCTCGGACGAGCTGATAGAGATCATCGAGCAGCAGGTAGGCGACAACTTCACCCAAAAAGTTCGAGCGCCTGGTCTACAACTGCTATATGCTGCTGCCGGAGAAGGAACGGCAGCGACAGCGGAGCTGGACAAGCGTATCACAGAGAAGCGTGAGAGCCTGAACGCGCTGAAAGATCGCTACTACAAGGCCGCACAATTCCTCGGTCAGTTGGATGTCCGGCTGCGTGAGCTGGATCGCCTGTTTGACGCGCAATCGTAACACAACAACGACACGCTGCGGCGCGCATGGCCGAGCCGATCAGCTTCGCAGCGTGTTACATGGCGGGATGTGAGTAAGGGTAGCTGGCCGGGTTCTCACCCCGGAGATGGAGGTTCGAGTCCTCCTCCCGCAACCATCAAATCTATGAAAGGAGGGCACTGCCGAGACTGCTCTTCCACCACCGTTGCTACCATCCTTGGTAACACCAGTACGCTGGCTACGCTGGTCGGTGATGTCTGGGACATCATGACCGCCAATCCCATTCTGACGCTGTTCATCTGCGCCGGTCTGGTGACTCTGGGCTTTTCCATCTTCCGCAAGGCCAAGCGCGCTGCCCGCGGCTGATGCCGCACACAAGGGGTATGGGGAACGCCCCATACCCCCTTTCTCTCTTTGGAGGTGTCTATGACCGTCTCTGCATTTCTGACCGGTATCTGTGCGCTGATCAGCGGCGTTTTCTCGGCGGTATTCGCCCAGCCGCTGCTGGCGTTTTCATGACGGCCACGCTGCTGGCCGTGGTGGCCGGTCTGTTTCTATATCTACCGCAGGTCCAAACGATTTTAAGAGTGAGGTATAGATATGATAAAGTTTCTCGTTACGGCGGCCATTGTCCTGGTCTGCCTGTTCATCTCGTGCTGGTGTCCTGTCTCATGGTCTGGGTGGTCATGCGGCTGCTGCGCTGGCTGTTCCCCAGCGTTTCGGCGGCAGGCCGTGCCGGTGAAGAAGCCGAAGAAGATCAAGAAGGTCATCGCAGAGGACGAGGACGAAAGCGTAACACAGATAGATCTTCGCTGCCCGGCGTCAGATCGGGAAAATGTGTTACAAAGGAAAATCCCCCGCCAAGGCGGGGGATTAGAGATCAGTCCTTCACTTTATCCAGTTCCTTACAGAACGCTTCCACGGCGGCTTTGATACGCTTCAGCTGCTGACTTCGTCCTTGCTGATCTGGCCGTCATCCTTCATGGCCGCCAGTTCGCAGGACTGCCCAAAGGTTTTGCCATGGCCTGCATATTCAGTATCTGGGCGTATATGTAGTGGTTCATATTCTCTCCTCCGGGTGGTGATTTTTTGTATCTCCCAAACGCATTATATCAGTTATTTGCGCGATTACAATAGTGTTTTCGTGCATTTCCCCGGTTTTTGCCGATGGCTTCGGCGGCGGCAGCCCGGCCACATATAAGCCGACCACTTTTTGGGACATCGTCTATAATCTGCTCTTTGGTGACAGCGGTTCCGGTACCGGTATCAGCGGCGGCAGTCGCGGCGGCTGGTCCGGCGGCGGTGGTTTCAAGCGGCGGCGATCGTGGTGGAGGCTTTGGCGGTGGCGGCTTTGGCGGTGGTTCCGGTGGCAGTTCCGGCTCCGGCAGCGGCTCCGGTGAGACTGGCGGCGTAGCTCCGGAGGTGGTTCTGATACACCCACCCCACATGGACAAGCCCGGATGATGAAGTTGGACTATAACCAGTATGTTGATCAGCTCCCGGCCACGGGGTATACCAGCGATGGAAAGTTGCTCTGGCAGCCGCGATGGATTGATATTGCCAATAAAAATAGGTTTATCCGGTAGCATGTTTGGCTCGTATCAGTTTCTTTATTCCGGTTATGATGGTTGCAAGGTTGATGCTTCAAGAGAACCCATCTATTAGCGCGGTTTTCTTGAAGGATCCTATTCTAACTTCATATTTAGCAGTTCATATTCTTACTTTTGAGCCCCTATTGCGGGTCATTATGAACTTCTTAGTTCAACTATTGTCACATTCACATGAGACGTCAAAATTCGAACCCTTTATAATCACGGCATATTTATGGAGCCTCGTGATTGTGGAGATATGGTGTAGGTGGATGTCATCCTACGTCATCGTGTTTTCTGATGCTGCGGGGAATATCTCTTCTTCTATACGTGCGGGCGTTTATCGTCAATCCGTGTCTATTTTTACTCCCGTATACCGCATTACACCCATTGATACTACCCTTACTAATAATTACTACACCATCAACAATCGCGTTGACAACCTCACCGGTATCTACGTCGACAATTCCGACAACTACTATTACCGGACGTCACCATTGTCGATGAGACCAATAACAAGTATTACGATATGACTACGAAA
>VOFC01006980.1_pt1 | contig 25964 bp, 35 predicted proteins | sample 5384161 | NCBI WGS metagenome assembly VOFC01 (sample SAMN12384722, study PRJNA508395) | human gut metagenome | isolation source: healthy gut B | host: Homo sapiens | reverse complement strand
CAGCGTTTCAAATTATCACTATTTTTATTTGCATGCTGTAAACTCGAGTTATTTTTAGTTTCATAAAAAATCGCTTGGTGTTTCTTATGAAACTAATGTTAACTTAATCTTTTTTTGTAAGACAAGGGAATTTCCGGTAATCCTCGTAAACGGTAATTTTTTCATCATGAATGGTCAGGTTTTTTTCAGAAATTTGAGAACAACATTTTCTAATTTCATTAAATATTCACTTGATTCAGTCTACTTAAAAATGACAAAAATAAATCCCAAATAATGAAAATCCATCACCTAAATAATTCCTGCGATGAGAATAAAAAACCACCTCTCACACAAGGCGAGAAATGGTTTATTTATCGATTTTAGTATCTAAAATAATGGTCACAGGTCCGTCATTGACCAGACTAACCTGCATATCTGCACCAAAGCGGCCTCTTTCTACAGGAACATGAGTTGACAAGGATTGGTTGAAATCGTCATAGAACTGGCTAGCCATGTCGGGCTTTGCAGCTCCCGTAAATGCCGGTCGATTCCCTTTTTCGTATCTGCAAAAAGCGTAAACTGAGAAATCGACAAAATTTGGCCACCAATATCCTTAACAGAAAGATTCATCTTGCCATCTTCATCTGAAAAAAATGCGCATATTGACAATCTTACGAACTGCATACTCTAGGTCTTCTTTGGTGTCTTCTGGACCAACTCCAACCAAGAGTAAAGTCCCTGCTTAATAGCGCCAACCGTAGAATCCTCAATAACTACAGAGGCACTTTGCACGCGCTGAATTACAATCTTCATCGCAGTAACTCCTTACCCATTCGTTACGTTTAACACTGTAAACATCAGGGATAATTTTAATCTTATCCACAAGACCAGTCAATTCAAAAGGTTTGCAATTTCAAAGCTAACGTGAATATTGGCAAACTTCATGTCCTTAGTCAGGTTGTGCATTAACCGTAGCAATGCTCTTGGTCGTATTTGACAAGATTTGAAGAACATCATTCAACAGACCAGAACGGTATAAGGCCATAGATGTCAATCTCTGCCAAATAAGATTTATGGCATTACGCTCTATCCCACTCCACTTCGATTAGACGTTGCTCATAACCTTCTTGACTCTTGATATTATTACAATCGGAACGGTGAATAGCAATTCCACGTCCCTTGGTGATATAACCTTCAATCTCATCTCCAGGTACTGGGTTACAGCACTTAGCGATACGCATGAGGAGGCCTGAAGCACCTTGAATGATGACGCCATTTTCACTCTTAACCTTGAGAACTTCTTTCTTCTCAGTCTTAACTTCGCCACCGTTCATTAGCTCTTCAGCTTCAGCTTTTGCCTTAGCACGCTCTTCCCCTCACGGCGTTCTTTTTCCGTCAAACGATTGAAACAGCAGCAGCACTAATTTCACCAAAACCAACAGCGGCATAGAGAGCTTCTTCACTACGCACACTCATACGAGGGGAGAATTTCCTCAATATGTTTCTTGTCTAGGGTACTTATTGGCAACATAACCATGCTCTTGAAGTAGGCAATCAAAAAGCTCACGACCCTTGGTGATAGAGGCTTCCTTTGTCCTGATTTTTTAAAGAATTGTCGAATTTTATTTCTGGCCTTGGTTGTCTTGACCATCTTAATCCAGTCACGACTAGGACCAAAAGAATTGGCATTAGTGACAATCTCAACCACATCACCTGTCTTAAGTTTGGCAGTCAAGGGAACCATACGGCCATTAACCTTAGCACCTGTAGCCTTCTCTCCAACTTGGGTATGGATAGCATAGGCAAAGTCAATAGGTCCTGAATCTTTAGGCAATTCCTGAACAGCACCATTTGGCGTAAAGACATAAATACGCTCTGAGAAGATATCCTCTTTAACAGAGTCTACAAATCCCATAGCATCACCATTTGAGGCATCTTGAAGTTCAACAAGATCTTTAATCCAGTTCATTCCCAAAGCAGACTCTTTCGAATCTACCTTGCCCTTTGATAATCCCTTTCTTGTAAGCCCAGTGAGCTGCAACCCCGTATTCGGCAACTTGGTGCATTTCCTGGTACGGATTTGGATTTCAATCGGTCCTTTTGGTCCATAAACAGTCGTATGGATAGACTGGTAACCATTGGCCTTACGATTGGCAATATAATCCTTGAAACGGCCAGGCATCGGACGCCAGAGTTCATGGATGTATCCCAACATGGCGTAAACATCACTATGCGTCTCCATGACACAACGGATGGCAATCAAATCATAAATTTGATCAAAGCGCTTTTTCTTGTCGCGCATCTTACGATAAATAGAGTAGATATGCTTTGGACGACCATACACATCACCAACAAGTCCTTGTTCAGCTGTGTAAGTCTTAATTTTATCAACAATCGTCCACAAGTTCCTCACGCTCACGACGTTTTTTCCTTCATCATGTGAGAAATCTTGTAGAATTCCACCTCATTAAGGTAACGGAAGGCCATATCTTCCAGTTCCCATTTGATACGGCTAATACCTAAACGGTGGGCCAAAGGAGCATAGATTTCCATAGTTTCGCGAGAAATGCGCTCTTGCTTATCCTTACGAAGATGCTTAAGGGTACGCATATTGTGCAAACGATCGGCCAATTTAACCAAGATGACACGGATATCCTTAGACATGGCCATAAGCATCTTACGGTGATTTTCAGCCAACTGTTCCTCGTGAGGACTTGTACTCAACCTTACCAAGCTTAGTAACACCGTCCACGATATTTCGTACATCCGTACCAAAATCCGCTTCCAAATCATCAAGCGTTGTTTCGGTGTCTTCAACGACATCGTGTAAGAAACCACAGGCTACTGTCACTGCATCAAGATGGAGATCTGCCAGGATACCTGCCACTTGAATAGGGTGAATAATATAAGGTTCTCCTGACTGACGAAATTGCCCACTATGAGCATCTGTCGCATAATGCCAGGCTTTTTCAACTAATTTCAAATCATCTGCTGACATGTAGGCCGAGCAAATGTCTAAAATTTCTTCTCCTGTTACATTTTTATCTTTAGCCATGATTTCTTCCTTCGCTTCTTTTTAATAACCTTTATTTTATCACTTTTACAAGTAAAGAAAAAGAGCTAGATAGGCAATTCTTAAGTGCAAGGAGCTAACTTGAAAAGCACAATATCTTGTGTTAGAATGATTGAACAAACACAAGATATAGATAGAAAAGAGGACGCTTATGTCTCAACTTACCCTCGTTTATATTAGTCTAAGTGGTATACCCAAAAGCTTTGTCAAACGTATGTCTGACTATCTGTCCCTCAACCACGGGGATTGAATGTCGCCAAATCAATATTAAAGAGCTTAATCATGAAACCTTCCAAGTAGATGAACCCTTTGTCGCACTCTTGCCAACCTACCTTGAAGGAGGAAAATGGCGTTGACAATGGAGATGTTGAAATCTAACCAATCCACTGGGGTGACTTTATCGCAGCCCATGACAATCACAAACGTTGCTTTGGTATCATCGGTTCTGGTAACCGTAACTTCAATAACCAGTACTGCTAACCGCCAAACAGTACAGTCAACGTTTTGGCTTTCCAATGTTGGGAGACTTCGAGCTACGCGGCACACAGTCCGATATCGAACGTCTGGCACCTATTATTCTAGAAGCACAAAAAGAACTTTAACCAACGCTAAAACTACAGCAAAAAAGCCCTGACAGGGGCTTTTTCCTTTGCTTAATTTTTTTTCGTGTTTTTGATTCCAAAGAATCCAGCCAAGGTCATAAGAACCATACCAGCTAAAGTTGCTGACACAGATTCGTCTGAACCAGTGTTTGGCAAGGCCTTAACTGAACTTGAACCTTGAGTTTCTTGCACTTGATCTTGAGGTAAGATAACAACTTGAGCGTTTGACAACTGGATAGTTGGAGCAGGTTTAGCCACGCTTGTGACCTACAGTAGCTTTTGGTGTCTCACGCTTAGTTTGATCTGTCATCTCAACACCTTTTGGTGACTTCTCAGATTCTTTCTTAGTCGTATCCTCAACTTGATTTGCCTTTTCCTTAACAACCAAACGATACTCTGCAAATCCTGCTTGTGTTGATGGTCCTACATAACTAATGGCATCCTGACCAGAAAGGTGGGCACGCGCATTGTCAGATGAGGCAAAACGGATATCTGCATTCGTAATATTAGGGACGAAACTCCAATTTCCATCGGCAGTTGGGTTAATTGTCTTCTCACTAACAATATAGTCAATGATGGCCTGACGATTTTCAAGATTGAGGAGGCGTTTTTCTGCAGCATCTTTAACACCAGGGAAGTTACCAGTCGCACGATAGTTGTTAGTCACGACAAGGAAAGTCTGATTCAAATCAATAGGTTTCCCTTGATAAGCCAAGTCACGAACACGGCTAGCATCTGGGTTAACCAACTTACCTTCGCGATCGTATTTGTTAGGTTGTGTCAAATCAAACTTATAAGTCAACCCATCAATCACATCATAATTGTATGAGCGATAGCTACTGTTAATGAGTTGCTGTGGTTCTTTGCTGTTAGGATCAATTTGATTGAACTGTCCTGCAGACATTTCCAACCATTCTTTTAATTTGTGCCCCAGTCACTTTGAGTAGAGCAGTAACATTGTCGTAGAGGTAGAGGTCTGCGACGTTCTTAATGGCCAATGGTCCTGCTGGAATATCAGTATAGTAGGTCGCATCCCCACGAGTCCCCGCCTTGAAAGGTGCAGCTGCTGAGAGGAGTGGAAGATTCTCATCTGCTGTTCCCGCTACTTGTTTTTTTAGCATACCATAGTTGTGCATTATTAACGATTTGAATAGATGGATCATCCTGAACCTGAGCAAAGTAGCTAGTAATTGGTGCAGTAGTCTCACCAACTTCCTTACGAACATAGTTGATTGTTCCATTATGGTCATGAGCTGCCATGTCAATTAAGTCCTTGTCCGCAACATCTGACTTAGTATCAATCTTTTCAAGCTTAGCCTTACTATTGACGACTTTCCATTTACCATCCGTGTAAGTCAATTTGACATCCATGATACCTAGATGATCTCCGAATTTTTACCAGCCATAACCACAGGTTTCCCATTGATGAGACCATTAACATCATCTACACCAGGGTATTTCGCATAAAAACTTGTGCCATCACCATTTGGGAAATCCGCATGAGAGTGCCCTGTCGCAACAGCATCAACGCCTTCGATACCAGCAATTTGGTAACCTTCATTTTCCTCATTCTTAGTGTATTCATTGTCACCAATACCAGAGTGAGCAGCAACAAGAATATAGTCAGCTCCTGCAGCCTTCATCTTAGGAACAATAGCCTTAACAGCCTCCATTGGATCATCAACAGTTACCTTACCTTCAAGGTTGGCCTTATCCCAAACCAAAATCTGTGTTGGAAGGACACCAGTAATACCGATTTTTAGCGTCACCTGATTACCATCTGTATCTGTAAAGGTCTTGTTAACAATCTTATAAGGGTTGTAATAGTAGTCACCTGTCTGAGCATTACGCACATTAGCATTGATAATGTTAATCTTAGCCCCTTAACCATACGATCCAAAAATTCTAAACCATAGTTAAACTCGTGGTTTCCAAGCGTTTCGGCATCGTAGCCAAGCATCTCAAAAGCCTTTGTACATAGGGGTGAGTCTCACCTTGGGCAACAGGATCAATCAAAGCCTTATAAGTCCCAAAAGGAGTTCCCTGAATCGTATCCCCACTGTCCACTAAGACCGTATTGGGATTGGTTTCACGGGCTTTTTAATAAGGACAGCAGTTTTAGACAAACCAACTGTTTGAGACGGTTTATCTTGATAATAATCATAGTTAACCAAGTTGGTATGAAGGTCTGTTGTTGACAAAATCTGCATATCAACAGTCTGTCCCTCATGAGCAGGCTCTGTAACAGTTTCAGGACTGTACTGGCACTGCTGGTGTCACCTGATTAGCATTGGTCAAAACAGCACTGGCTTCTTGACTTGATTGGGTCGGTGAGGTATTAGCTGATGGCTCTGCAGACACATTTGTCGCTACTGTTGTTGGTGTAGCAGATACAGTCTCTGTTCCTCCTTGAACAGCTGTCCCAGAAGTTCCTTGTCCTGATACTACAGAGGCACTACTATCTGCCACAGTTTCTGGTAGAAGTAGTTGGTACTGGTGCGGTTGCCTCATCAGGCATGACCTAGGACTTGTGGCACAGTCAAGAGAGCAAAAAGGCCCAAAACCACAGCGGATTGAGTCACATAACGATTCGTTTTCATTAAAAAATCTTCCCCTTTTATAAAGATAATACAATTATATTAAACCTAAATAAGATTATCAACTTTTTTAGAAATGCTCGATTTGTCATACAAAACTAATGGCACGATGCAATCTTAGCTTAAAAGTGTCCAATACAAAAAAGTTGGAACAAGGCCAACTTTCTCTTACTTATTCAATTCCAGGCATAACTGACACTACTCAAAGCGTAGAGAGGAGCCGTTTCCGTCCGCATAATACGCGGTCCAAGGCCAATTTTAAGGCCACCAGCTTCCTCAAAAGCATCAATCTCAGATGGAGAAATACCACCTTCTGGTCCAAAGATAAAGAGAATTTTCTGACCACTCTCTACCTGAGCCAACTCACGAGCTAGAGTAGCCAACTCACCTGCTTTGGCTGTTTCCTCATAGGCAATAAAATCTTATCAAAATTATCTAATTCTGATAGAAATTCCCCTTTTTCTCGAACAATCTAACTTCTGGAACACGATTACGCTTGGATTGTTCTGCAGCTCCCAGAGCAATCTTGGCAAGTTTATCTTCCTTCTTGGCAAGCTTCTTACCATCCCACTTGACCACAGACCAGTCGGCAGGGAAGGCCCAGATAGCCTGAGCTCCAAGCTCTGTTGCCTTTTGTGTCACCAGATCCAGCTTATCTCCCTTTGGGAAAACCAGAGGCAATGGTTACAGATACAGGCATCTCAACATTATCAGTTAAGTCTTCAATCACTTCAAAGAGATGATTCTCACGGTCAGTCACACGTGCAAGACGCTTGATACCGTCTTCAAAAACCAAGACAACCTGATCATCCTCTGTCAAACGCATAACGTTAAACATATGCTTTTTACAGTATCCTTGTCTTTAATGATTACTGGATTTTCAACTTGCTCCTTTATAAAATACTGTTGCATTTAGCCTCCGATCACACCTGAAATATCATCTGTCTTCTTGAAGACACAAGCATTCCACTCTCCCTGAACCATGTGAGTTTCTAGGAAGAAACCTGCTTTCTCAGCCGATTCACGCACCATATCCCATTTTTTTTCAGAGATAATGCCTGACATAATCAAGTAACCTTCGTCCTTAACCAAACGGTAGGCATCTTCCGTCAGATGGATGAGAATATCCGCCAAAATATTAGCCACGATAACATCAGCTTCTTGAGTTACACCCTTCAAAAGGTCACCTGCAGCAACTTGGATATTTTCCATGCCAGGATTCATATCAATGTTTTCCTGTGCCACTCGAACTGCCACATCATCAAGGTCATAGGCATAGATTTCCTTAGCTCCAAGAAGAGAGCTAGCAATCGAGAGGACACCTGATCCAGTTCCCACATCAATCACCGTCTCGCCACCACGAAGCACCTGTTCGAGTGCAAAAGACTCATCTTAGTCGTTGGGTGTGTTCCTGGTTCCAAAGGCCATGCCAGGATCTAGCTTGATAATCTTCTCACCTACTGATGCCTCATAATCCGTCCATGACGGTACGATAGTCAAATCGTGGGTAATTCGAGCTGGTTCATAGTACTTCTTCCAATTCTCAGCCCAGTCTTCTTCAACCAATTCTTGAGTAGCCAAGTGAATATCTCCAGTTTCAAGACCAAAATCCGTTAACTCAGCCAAACGCTCATTAACCTGCTTAGTAATAGCCTCGATATCTGCCGATTCCGGATAGTAAGCCGTAATTTTAACCGTCTCAACCTGTTCAACCTCAGGATAAAGCTCACCAAAACGGTCCGCATTTTCCAAATAATCTGCACTATCATCAATAGCCACACCTTGACTACCAGATTCAATTAAAATATTAGAAGCCGCCTCTTCGACCTCACGATTAACCTCAATCGTTAGTTCGCCATTTGTCCATATATTTTTTATCAACCTATATAAGAGATTCAGTCGAAGAACTGAACCTTTCTATCTATCATTTTTTTTCATGTAGACCATATCCATACCTTCGATATGGGTTTGACGATAGCAGAATGTGACCATGCCTGCATCCTAACACCGTACACAAATCCCATTGTCAATCTCAGACCCTCAGAACCATCCTTTCCCTTTGATACTGGGGGCAAAATCGCTGCCGTTCCCAACCAAGCTTCCGTTAATTCTTCATTGGTTGAACTCGTAAAAATCCGATCTTCTCTTCGTTGTCTTTCACTTGGGACGCTCTACCAGTTTCCACTTGATTCGTTCGCGATCCTCTAGATAGGGATCATATTCATCTTGGTATTTGTCATAACTGCCTTAAAACTGGCTCTTTTGAATGGCAATAATCGTTTCTAAATCTTCTGCTCCGACTCTCTCAAGTGTTATCATCATTTTCTTCTCCACATAATCACGTACTCGTTCCTGCAACTGGGGAATGACACCTTCTGCTTTTATAAAATCACTCTACAGGCATTAGTTTAAATTCCTGCCCCTCATCACCAAAACGAATCTCACGATACTGCTCTTGGCTAATTCTGCCAACCACAAAGACAGCTGACCTATCTTTATCCAACATACTAGGATAGATTTTCGACCAAATAATCGATTCCTCTTTAAGAGTCAAGCCCAGCTCCTCCCAGACCTCACGTTGAAGACATTCAAGAGGGCGTTTCTTGACCTTCTCTTCCACCACCTGGCAACTCCCATGTATTTGGCCAAGGAATATCTGGTTTATTATCTCTGAGAATGACCAAAATACTTTGCTCTACGAGTAAGGCAGCCTTAACACCTGTAAAATCAAACTGATTTTTTTAAATAAGTATCCATCCTTTTCGCTCCCTTTAATACCTCGGATAAGCAAAAATTCCTTCTCTTCAAGTTGAGCTTTCCCTTTTTCGAAAGCTTCTTTGTCCCAAACCAAACCGAATTCCTCAGGTCCATCATCAGATAGAAAATCCATCAAGTCACTCAATCCTTCTGTTGCCACCTCATTCAAGGTTCCGCAAAATAGGACAAAAACTCACGAGATAGACCTTTCTTAGGTTCATATGGGATTGTCACTAGGTAGTCCTCTTCATCAAAACGTGATTTTGCTGGATTGTAAAAAGAGCACGTAGTCTTCAAAAATGACATCTTCATCAGACACTTCACCCTTATCATCAATAGTCTCCACATTGCTACTGTTTTGTGCTTCTAGGATAAACGTTACTTCTACAGCGTGATTCTTTTTATCCCAGTCCATAGCGAAATCATAGTCCAGGTGCTTATCCAATTCTTCTTCTAATACTGACAAAAAGCCGAATTTAGCCATTTGTTTTCCTCGTTCTTTCTTATTATTCCCTTTATTTTAGCATAAAAGGAGCCAATAAAAAAACAGAGTAGGCTGCCCCACTCTGTCCTAGTTTATTATTTAGCATTTTCAACCGCTGCTGTCACAAAGGCAGTGTAAAGTTCTTCAGCATGGTTTGGACGGCTATGGTATTCTGGGTGGTATTGCGCTGCCACAAAAAATTTCTTGTCTGGGAGTTCTACAACTTCCATCAAACGATTATCTGGTGACACACCTGAGAATACAAAGCCCTCAGCCTCAAACTGTTCACGGAACTTAGTATTAAATTCATAACGGTGACGGTGACGACGTTGAACAACTTCTTGGTTGCCATAAGCTGCAGCAGCCTTAGAACCTGGTTTCAACTTACATGGGTAAAGACCGAGACGAAGAGTACCACCCATGTCTTCAATGTCAATTTGATCACGCATAATATCGATAATTGGATATTTTGTGTTTGGATCAAGCTCAGCTGAATTAGCGCCATCCAAGTTAAGGACATGACGAGCAAACTCAATACATGTCAATTGCATACCAAGACATACACCCAACATTGGCACATCATTTTCACGTGCATAACGAATAGCTTGAATCTTTCCTTCAGTACCACGTTGACCGAAACCACCAGGCACGATGATCCCATCAGCATCAGCCAAACGAGAAGCAACATTTTCGGCAGTCAAATCATTAGCATTGACCCAGTCAATATCAATGGCAGTATCATTTGCCAAACCAGAGTGTTTAAGTGCCTCAACCACTGACAAGTAAGCATCGTGAAGCTCCACATACTTACCAACAAGGGCAATCTTAGTTGTCTTCTTAAGATTAAGTACCTTATCAACCATAGCAGACCATTCTGTCATATCTGCAGCTGGAGCATCTAGTTTCAAATGATCACAAACGATTTGATCCATACCTTGAGCCTGCATATTAAGTGGCACTTGATAGATATGTTCCACGTCGAGTGATTCGATAACAGCCTCAGGTGCAACATCACAGAACTGAGCCAATTTATTCTTGATCCCTTGACCAGCAGGTTGTTCTGTACGAATAACCAACATATTTGGTTGGATACCCAAACCACGCAATTCCTTAACAGAGTGTTGCGTTGGTTTTGTCTTCATTTCACCAGCAGCCTTCAAATAAGGAAGAAGCGTTGTGTGGATATACATAACGTTGTCAGAGCCCACATCAGCCTTCATTTGACGAAGAGCTTCAAGGAATGGAAGACTTTCAATATCCCCAACCGTACCACCAACTTCAGTGATAATGACATCTGAATCAGTTGTTGTCGCTGCGCGCTTAATCTTGTCTTTCAAAGCATCTGTGATATGCGGAATCACCTGAACAGTCGCACCAAGATACTCCCCCTTTACGTTCCTTACGCAAAACTTCGCTATAAATCTTACCAGTAGTCACGTTAGAGTATTTATTAAGATTGATATCAATAAAACGTTCGTAGTGACCAAGGTCAAGGTCAGTTTCAGTACCATCATCAGTGACATAAACTTCACCGTGTTGGTAAGGACTCATTGTCCCTGGGTCAATATTGATGTAAGGATCGAATTTTTGAATCGTAACCTTAAGACCACGATTCTTAAGCAAACGTCCAAGACTTGCAGCTACAATCCCTTTACCAATTGAAGATACCACACCACCAGTGACGAAAATATATTTTGTCATGTTAACTCCTTATAATATAATTCAAAACAACTACAGATAGCAGATTGGTTACCCACTCAGATAATCATGATAGTCCTTTCCTAGTACCTGATGGGTGCCGTACAAAGTACCTCACCTTAGACAAGTCCAGTAAATGACTAAAAACAAAAATGACCCCCAAAGAGTTTCACTCTGGGAGCCTTAATCATGACCTCTTCAAAAGAGGTGCCCGATAAATAGTCTAAACTATCCAAGACCATTTGTCAATGAAAACTTAGTCGTTTGACTCGTCCTCATAGTCATCGTCATCATCTTCTTCTGACAACTCAACATCATCCAAATCATCATCTGGAATAATTTCATTCAACTCAGAGTCATAAGATTCCACTTCGGCTTTCTCATCATCTTCGCTATCGTCGTCATATTCAAGACTAGCAGAATCAGGTGTGAAGTTTTCGTCTTCTGGATCATCGTCATTATAATCGATGGCATCTTCATCACCATCCATGAAGGCATTAACTTTCTTGTTCTTACGTTTTGGTGCATTTTTCATCAGTATCTTCCAATGTGATGACCTCTTCATCGATTTCATCAATTGCATACCATGAACGCAAGCCCCATTTGTTATCACCTAGTGGAATGAAACTTCCATCCGTATTCAAATCTGAATAAAAGAATGGCAAAGCATTGCGGATATCAGCATCCGATTTTTCTAAGTAATTTTGAATTTCATTGACCAAATCATTGAAATACATTTCATTATCACGACCACGTGTTTCTAAGATAGCACGGGCCACTTCAATCATTGATAATTCACTTTTTTCTTGTCCAGCAAATACGTCTAGTTCCAAAGTGGTTCTCCTTCATTCTTACTCAAGCTAGTTTCCATCAGAAATAGCTCAGCAATCAATTTTTCGCTACCTTTTATTTTACGCTAAAAAGAGTCAATAGTCAAAGCATTTATAGAAGAAAAAAATCAAGTCTCAACAGAAACTTGATTTTAGTCATATTATTTAACTTTTGCTGTGCTTGTGATAACTTCAACAGCTTTCTTCATAGTGATATCGTGTTTAAGCATTTCAGGTGAAAGAAGTGCAGAAACTTGTGATACTTCCATGTTGTACTCAGCTGCAAGATCATTGATTTCTTTTTGATTTCTTCTTCTGTAGCGTCGAATCCTTCAGCAGCAGCAACAGCTTCGATAACAAGGTTAGTTTTCACACGTTTGTCAGCGTCAGCTTCGTATTGTTTGTGGAGATCTTCTTGAGTTGTTCCAGTGATTTGGAAGTACATTTCAGGTGAGATACCTTGACGTTGCATGTTACCCATGAATTCGTTCATAGCACGGTGAACTTCGTCTTCAACCATTTCTGCTGGCAATTCAACGATTTCAGCGTTTTCAACAGCCAAATCAAGTGCAGCACCTTCAACAGCGTCATCATATGCGATTTCTTTAGCTGCTTCAAGTTCTTTACGGTATTTAGCTTTCAACTCATCAAGAGTTTCAACTTCATCGTCAAGATCTTTAGCCAACTCATCATCCAAAGCAGGAACTTCTTTAGCTTTTAACTTCGTTAACTTTTAGTAACAAATACAGCAGCTTTACCTGCAAGATCAGTAGCTTGATAGTCTTCTGGGAAAGTTACTTTAACTTCTACTTCATCACCAGCTTTTTGCTCCAACCAATTGGTCTTCGAAACCTGGGATGAATTGACCTGAACCAAGTTCAAGAGAGTGGTTTTCACCTTTACCACCGTCAAATTCAACACCATCTACTGAACCAACAAAGTCGATAACAACAGTGTCGCCATTTTCAGCTGCACCTTCTTTAACGACCAATTCAGCCAAGTTTTTGCGTTCGTTTTCAAGCTTAGCATCAACTTCTTCATCAGTAACTTCTTTAGAAGCCTCAACTGAAACTTCAAGATCTTTATATGCACCAAGTTTTACTTCAGGTTTTGTAACAACTTCTGCAGTAAGTGTCCAATCTTGACCTTTTTCAATTGATTTTACATCAATTTTTGGTTGTGCAACAACATCAAGACCAAGTTCAGCAATCGCTGCTTCATAAGCTGCTGGAAGAATTGCATTCAAAGCATCGTCGTAAAGAGCTTCTTCACCAAATTTTTTTTGGTTAAATACGGCACGAGGCATGTGTCCTTTACGGAAGCCTGGAGCGTTCAAATTCTTTTTAACCTTGTTAAATGCTTGATCCAAAGCTGGTTGAATTTTATCTTGACCGATAGTGAATGTCACCACACCACGGTTAGTGGCTGTGTTTTCAAATGATACAGACATGTAGTCATTCTCCTTAAAAATTTTTATAGATACAGTTTAGTTTACCATATTTCAAAGCCTTTTAAAAGTTTTTTTCTCCAATTTAATCACAAGAAAATCGTTAGGAACTGCTACTTTTTCAAATTTTTGATAAACTAAAGCTATGAATATTTTACAAAGATACATCCAACAAATTAATTTTGAAGAGACCCTAATGGTACTCATTACAAAAGGGATTAAGCTCCTCATTCTTCTCATCATCTTTCTTCTTAGTAAGAAGATTATCAACTTCCTTTTTAAACATACAGTCGGACGCTCTCTAGCTTGGACAATTCAAACACCTGCTCGACAAAAAAACCATTGAACGTTTACTACACAATTGCATGAACTACGTGCTATACTTTTTCCTTGTTTACTGGCTTCTTAGTATCTTTGGGGTTCCAGTATCAAGCCTCCTTGCTGGTGCAGGACTTGCTGGGGTTGCTCTTGGTCTAGGAGCTCAAGGCTTCCTATCAGATGTCGTTAATGGTTTTTTCATCTTGTTAGAAAACCAATTTGAAGTCGGTGACTCAGTTGAAGTAGGACCCGTTACAGGCCTTATTTCAACCGTAGGTATTCGAACAACTCAAATTCGAGGATTTGATGGAACTCTCCACTTTATACCTAACAGAAATATCACAATTGTATCCAACAAATCTCGAGGGGATATGAGAGCTCAAATTGATATCCCAGTCTATCCGTCAACCGATATCAATAAGGTGACAAGCATCATCCAAGAAGTAAATCAAGAAAACATTGAAAACTATCCTCAAATCTGTGGAGCACCAAATATCATTGGATTAAGCACAACTCCTTCTGGACAACTGGTATTTCGTATTGATATCTTTACAAAAATGGACAACAAACTCATATCTATGCAGACTTCTTGAAACTTTACCAAGAAGCCTAATCAAAGAAAATATTGAACTTCCAAGATTTATTGGAAACCCTATAGCAGTAAAATAAATTCATTACATAAAAACACTTCAAAAGATAGATAAAGATGAATCTACTTTCATTGAAGGTTTTTTATTCCAAAATTTTAACAATAATCATCTTTTTGACCTCTAGCCAAGGTTCTATATTAAACGGTAATCATCTTCATTGTAAGGATCAAAATCAACCATCAAAATTTTAACTCTCGAATCATCTTTTTTTTGGACCTCTAAAACACTCCCCAGCTAGCAAACGGTCTAACTTAAATTTCGTTTCTTCCGAAGACAATTGATTACGAAAAGCATTAAGCTGCTCATCATAAACAAGCCTATCAACAGCATCTAACTAATTACGAGACCTATTATAAGCTTTATTTGGAAGACAAAAAGTGAAATCTATACTCAATATCTGAAATTTCAATATAACATTGTCTATTGGCTTGTCGGATTTACAGACTCCTGCCCCCCCAACTACATCAGGCGTACTAGGGCTTAACTTCTGTGTTCGGCATGGGAACAGGTGTATCTCCTAGGCTATCGTCACTTAACTCTGAGTATTCTCAACTCAAAATTGAATATCTATACTGTATCAAGAAACCAAATCGTTGTCAATATGTCTCAGTTACTTTCTTTGGATAAGTCCTCGAGCTATTAGTATTAGTCCGCTACATGTGTCACCACACTTCCACTTCTAACCTATCAACCTGATCATCTCTCAGGGCTCTTACTGATATAAAATCATGGGAAATCTCATCTTGAGGTGGGCTTCACACTTAGATGCTTTCAGCGTTTATCCCTTCCCTACATAGCTACCCAGCGATGCTCTTGGCAGAACAACTGGTACACCAGCGGTAAGTCCACTCTGGTCCTCTCGTACTAGGAGCAGAGCCTCTCAAATTTCCTACGCCCGCGACGGATAGGGACCGAACTGTCTCACGACGTTCTGAACCCAGCTCGCGTGCCGCTTTAATGGGCGAACAGCCCAACCCTTTGGGACCGACTACAGCCCCAGGATGCGACGAGCCGACATCGAGGTGCCAAACCTCCCCGTCGATGTGAACTCTTGGGGAGATAAGCCTGTTATCCCCAGGGTAGCTTTTATCCGTTGAGCGATGGCCCTTCCATGCGGTACCACCGGATCACTAAGTCCGACTTTCGTCCTTGCTCGAGTTGTAGCTCTCGCAGTCAAGCTCCCTTTATACCTTTACACTCTGCGAATGATTTCCAACCATTCTGAGGGAACCTTTGGGCGCCTCCGTTACCTTTTAGGAGGCGACCGCCCCCAGTCAAACTGCCCGTCAGACACTGTCTCCGATAGGGATAACCTATCTGGGTTAGAGTAGCCATAACACAAAGGGTAGTATCCCAACAACGCCTCACTCGAAACTGGCGTCCCGAGGTCATAGGCTCCTACCTATCCTGTACATGTGGTACAGATACTCAATATCAAACTGCAGTAAAGCTCCATGGGGTCTTTCCGTCCTGTCGCGGGTAACCTGCATCTTCACAGGTACTAAAATTTCACCGAGTCTCTCGTTGAGACAGTGCCCAAATCATTACGCCTTTCGTGCGGGTCGGAACTTACCCGACAAGGAATTTCGCTACCTTAGGACCGTTATAGTTACGGCCGCCGTTTACTGGGGCTTCAATTCATACCTTCGCTTACGCTAAGCACTCCTCTTAACCTTCCAGCACCGGGCAGGCGTCACCCCCTATACATCATCTTACGATTTAGCAGAGAGCTGTGTTTTTGATAAACAGTTGCTTGGGCCTATTCACTGCGGCTGACCATAAGTCAGCGCCCCTTCTCCCGAAGTTACGGGGCCATTTTGCCGAGTTCCTTAACGAGAGTTCTCTCGCTCACCTGAGGCTACTCGCCTCGACTACCTGTGTCGGTTTGCGGTACGGGTAGAGTATAATTAACGCTAGAAGCTTTTCTCGGCAGTGTGACATCACTAACTTCGCTACTAAACTTCGCTCCCCATCACAGCTCAATGTTATAGATATAAGCATTTGACTCATATCACACCTCACTGCTTGGCCAGACACTTCCAATCGTCTGGTTTAGTTAGCCTACTGCGTCCCTCCATCACTATATACTCTAGTACAGGAATATCAACCTGTTGTCCATCGGATACACCTTTCGGTCTCTCCTTAGGTCCCGACTAACCCAGGGCGGACGAGCCTTCCCCGGAAACCTTAGTCTTACGGTGACAGGATTCTCACCTGTCTTTCGCTACTCATACCGGCATTCTCACTTCTATGCGCTCCAGCACTCCTCACGGTACACCTTCTTCGCATAGAACGCTCTCCTACCATACCTATAAAGGTATCCACAGCTTCGGTAATATGTTTTAGCCCCCGGTACATTTTCGGCGCAGGGGTCACTCGACTAGTGAGCTATTACGCACTCTTTGAATGAATAGCTGCTTCTAAGCTAACATCCTAGTTGCTGTGCAACCCCACATCCTTTTCCACTTAACATATATTTTGGGACCTTTAGCTGGTGGTCTGGGCTGTTTCCCTTTCGACTACGGATCTTAGCACTCGCAGTCTGACTGCCGATTATATCTCGTTGGCATTCGGAGTTTATCTGAGATTGGTAATCCGGGATGGACCCCTCACCCAAACAGTGCTCTGCCTCAAAGAGACTTAACCTCCCTAAAAGCATTTCGGACCAGCTAACTCCAAGTTCGTTTTGGAATTTCTCGCCGGTTTTCATTCCTCCTCCACAAAATGGGTAGGTCACATGGTTTCTTTCTACGACCCATTAACGGGCTCCGAACTCGCATCATATCGTTGCCGGTTCATTCTGCAAAAGGCACGCTCTCACGGTTTCACACGGTTCTATTTCACTCCCCTCCCGGGGTGCTTTTCACCTTTCCTCACGGTACTGGTTCACTATCGGTCACTAGAGTAGTATTTAGGGTTGGGAGATGGTCCTCCCAGATTCCGACGAGATTTCTCGTGTCTCGCCGTACTCAGGATACTGCTAGGTATAAAGACTATTTCGAATACGAGGCTATTACTCTCTTTGGCCTACCTTCCCAGGTAGTTCTTCTATAATCTTTAAGTCCACGTTGAGTCCTACAACCCCGAAGAGTAAACTCTTCGGTTTGCCCTCTTGCCGTTTCGCTCGCCGCTACTAAGGCAATCGCTTTTGCTTTCTCTTCCTGCAGCTACTTAGATGTTTCCAGTTCACTGCGTCTTCCTCTACATTACCTTAACAGTAATGAGTGACAGGTATTACCTGCCGGGTTCCCCATTCGGACATCTCTGGATCATTGCTCACTTACAGCTCCCCAAAGCATTTCGTAGTTAGTCACGTCCTTCATCGACTTCTATTGCCAAGGCATTCACCATGCGCCCTTATTAATTTAACCTTATTTTGGTCTTTTGACCTAACTCATTAAATATTCACAGCGTTTCGGTTTATTTTCTTGTTACTATCTATATGTAATTTCAATTACATATGGAATTTGATATAGATATTCAATTTTCAATGGACAATACTTGAATCTTTTGATTCAATGGAGCCTAAAGCGGGCTCGAGCTGACTAACGCTGACCTCCCTGCAAAACAAATCAGGCGCTCTACGGGTGTTACAAACTCTCGTGGTGTGACGGGCGGTGTGTACAAGGCCCGGGAACGTATTCACCGCGGCGTGCTGATCCGCGATTACTAGCGATTCCGACTTCATGTAGGCGAGTTGCAGCCTACAATCCGAACTGAGACTGGCTTTAAGAGATTAGCTTGTCGTCACCGACTTGCGACTCGTTGTACCAGCCATTGTAGCACGTGTGTAGCCCAGGTCATAAGGGGCATGATGATTTGACGTCATCCCCACCTTCCTCCGAGTTATCCCCGGCAGTCTCGCTAGAGTGCCCAACTCAATGATGGCAACTAACAGCAAGGGTTGCGCTCGTTGCGGGACTTAACCCAACATCTCACGACACGAGCTGACGACAACCATGCACCACCTGTCACCGATGTACCGAAGTAACTTTCTATCTCTAGAAATAGCATCGGGATGTCAAGTCCTGGTAAGGTTCTTCGCGTTGCTTCGAATTAAACCACATGCTCCGCTGCTTGTGCGGGTCCCCGTCAATTCCTTTGAGTTTCAACCTTGCGGTCGTACTCCCCAGGCGGAGTGCTTAATGCGTTAGCTGCGGCACTGAATCCCGGAAAGGATCCAACACCTAGCACTCATCGTTTACGGCGTGGACTACCAGGGTATCTAATCCTGTTCGCTCCCCACGCTTTCGAGCCTCAGCGTCAGTTACAGACCAGAGAGCCGCTTTCGCCACCGGTGTTCCTCCATATATCTACGCATTTCACCGCTACACATGGAATTCCACTCTCCCCTTCTGCACTCAAGTTTGACAGTTTCCAAAGCGAACTATGGTTGAGCCACAGCCTTTAACTTCAGACTTATCAAACCGCCTGCGCTCGCTTTACGCCCAATAAATCCGGACAACGCTCGGGACCTACGTATTACCGCGGCTGCTGGCACGTAGTTAGCCGTCCCTTTCTGGTAAGTTACCGTCACAGTGTGAACTTTCCACTCTCACACTCGTTCTTGACTTACAACCGAGCTTTACGATCCGAAAACCTTCTTCACCCACGCGGCGTTCCTCGGTCAGGGTTGCCCCCATTGCCGAAGATTCCCTACTGCTGCCTCCCGTAGGAGTCTGGGCCGTGTCTCAGTCCCAGTGTGGCCGATCACCCTCTCCAGGTCGGCTATGTATCGTCGCCTAGGTGAGCCATTACCTCACCTACTAGCTAATACAACGCAGGTCCATCTTGTAGTGGAGCAATTGCCCCTTTCAAATAAATGACATGTGTCATCCATTGTTATGCGGTATTAGCTAAAATTTAATAATTGTTCGAGCGTTAACTCATTACCGTCGTCTGACGATTTATTCTTGTAAATTGACAGGTTATAATGTCTTCTATCATAACCCTGCACTTGGTTTCTTATTCAGTTCTCAAAGGTCTTTGTCTCTCTTAAGACAACTTCTATATTCTAGCAAATCTAGAATATCTTGTCAACACTTTTTTGAAGTTTTTTTCACTTCTCGTGTCCGCTGTCTCTCATCGCGAAACAGCTTATTTATAATATCATCTCTGACCTGTCTTGTCAATAACTTTTTAAAGTTTTGGAACCTTTTCAAGTTTGTGGCTTAGCCATTAAATTCACCAAGAAGTAGAGATTGTGATAACTTGTCAGGCGAATTCCAAACGTTTCATCTGCTTTCAATAAATGTCTCACATAGGCACGTGTGTAATTCTTACATGTATAACAATCACACTCAGGATCTATAGGGCTAAAATCTTCTGCATACGCCGCATTTTTAACCACGAGACGTCCTTGACTCGTCATACAAGTTCCGTTACGAGCAATTCGTGTTGGGAGAACACAATCATACATGTCAACGCCACGAATAACACCGTCGATCAAACTATCTGGTGCCCCTACCCCCATAAGATAACGTGGTTTATTCTCAGGAAGTAAAGGTACAGTAAAGTCTAGAACTGCATTCATCTCTTCATGGGTTTCTCCTACTGCAAGACCTCCAATTGAATAACCTGAAAATCCATGGAAACCAAATCCTGTGCAGATTGTCTACGAAGATCTTCAAAACCCGCTCCCTGTACGATTCCAAAAAGACCTTGGTCATGTGGACGACGATGTGCTTTTAGCCCTCGTTCTGCCCAACGACTTGTACGTTCAATAGAATTTTCACATAATCGTATGGTTGGTACTTTGTTCAAGCCTTATTGCTTTTGACTCGTCACAAGCCTCTCAAAGAGGCATTCGCATTACTTACCATTATCCCTAAAGGGATTTTCATATTCTTTCACGCTTAATTTATCCAAAGCGATATCATGCTTCTCTTGTTCCTGAATATATTTCTTAATTGTGGCTTCATTAAGTCCTACCGTACTTACATAATATCCTTCTGCCCAAAAATGTCTGTTTCCGAATTTATATTTTAAATTTGCGTGTTTGTCAAATATCATTAAGGCACTTTTTCCTTTTAAATATCCCATAAAACTAGCTACACTCATTCGTGGTGGTATACTTACTAGCATGTGAACATGATCTGGCATTAAGTGGCCTTCTATTATTTCAACGCCTTTATATTGGCATAGTCTATGAAAAATCTCTCCCAGACTACTCCTATATTGATTATAGATTATTTTTCGTCTATACTTAGGTGTAAATACAATGTGGTACTTACACATCCAGGCTAGTCTTCAAAACATTTGACAAAGCCATTGAAAAAAAAATCCTACTGCGAAGCCTATATTTCACAGCGATAGAGGGTTTCAATATACCAATAAAAACTTTCAAAAAAAGCTGAAAAGATACTGATATGATTCAATCCATGTCAAGAGTAGGCCATTGTATTGATAACGGACCAATAGAAGGTTTTTTGGGGAATTATAAAATCGGAAATGTATCAGATATATGAGATTTCAGATGAGGCCTCCCTCCGATATGCCATCAAAGACTATATCCGATTTTACTGTCAAGAGCGTCCACAAAGCAGATATGACTGTAGAACGCCTTTGGAAGTCAGAAACGCTGCCTTAACATCAGAACATCCTTTGTCATACCCAATCGCTAAGAATAACAGAATTGAAAAGTACAAGTCAAAGTGGTCTGCATAAAAAAACAGCCGTACATTTATTTTGTACGACTGACCTTCAAAACAGACACTTTTTTAGATATTTAACCTGTCTATGACAGGGGGCATATCATAGCGGTGGTTTATTTGTTTCGCACCTTCGGAGCGAAACGGACTTAAAGTCACGATCAAACAAAAATCAACAGTCTCGAGCACTGTTGCTTTCAATAATGTCCTAAGCTGAAAGAACTTTACGTCCTTTACGACGACGAGCTGCAAGAACACGACGTCCGTTTTTAGTTGACATACGGTGACGGAATCCGTGTTTACGTTGACGACGGATTTTACTTGGTTGATAAGTACGTTTCACGTTGAATACCTCCTGATAGATTTTCGTATTCGTTTAGCCGGCTATTTTGATCAGTTACTAAACATACCATACTATTTTATAGCAATAAGCTTAATCTTGTCAAGAATTACTTAGATATTAATTTCATTATATCTTCGATGCCCGGAGGCGAGTGATAACTGTAAACTACAATGCCGTTCCTATATCATCGCTTGCTCATAATCTTCTTGCTAGTTTAGCTATTTTCTTGAGTACCTCTTTTCGCTTATGGTCACTCATATACTCAACAGGTGAAACCTGGGTAACTTTGACCGGTTTAATACCACAAGGTTTTAGGACTTGAAATTTTAGAACTTTGCTATAATCTTGAACTAAAGGTAGAACTATCTTTGGTGTATTGTGGGTTGTAATAATCCAAGCTTTCCCAGTCAATTTACCATCAATCCACGGGGTGTATTTTCATAGGCAAAGTCAGCAACAAAAACGCGTTCAATAAATCCTTTCAAGATAGCTGGCATTCCACTCCACCAAGTTGGAAAAATAAAAATCAACTGATCTGCCCAAGTTATTAAATCTCGATAGTCTTTCATAGCTTCATCGTGCGCTAAGTCTCTTCTCCTATGTGTTGTATCAAAACGTAAAACGGGATCGAACTTTTCTTTTATACAAATCTAGAATCTTTAACTCATGTTTAGACGATAAATTTTCTTTAACAGTCTCTAGTATAGAGGCATTGTAGCTCTTGTCGTTTGGATGGGCGTAGATAATTAAGGTTTTCATTGTTTAGCTCCTTTAACATAGATGTCTAACATAGTACTAACAGTCTCTTCAATAGTGTTACTATTGAAATTATCACCAATAGGACTCCTTACCAAAACGGCTAATCCAGTAATAAAACTCCAGATATGAACTAATATTTCTGCCTCACTACCCGAAATGTTCATTTCACTTTTTTTAGCTTCAAAACCACACTCTTAAAGTGCTCAAACCCTGGTAAATGGGCATTAACAGAGATACTGTCCCGAGTGAGCTCCATATAATTGAAAGGAAACTTAATAAACAAGGCCTCAAAACTATTTGTTTCTTTTTTGAGCAAATTCCACAAAATTACAGCCCATTAATACTAATTGACCTCTTACATCAAGCGAAGAGTCTACCCCTTTTGTCAGATACTTCAAAAAAGATCTCAGATAAATGTTCCAAAACTACCTGAAGATATACATCCTTATTTTCAAAGTGCTTATAGGGTGCCCCATGGGTGACCCCACATCTTTGAGCCACCGTTCGGATAGATAGTTGATCGACACCTCTTGTTCTTATCTCCTCGACTCAGTTGCGATTAACTTTTCCTTCAATTCAGCAGTATTACGTTTCATTTTGACTCCTATTTCCATCTAAGTAGACAGCGACTACCTTTTAAACAAAGTATACACCGTCTACTTTTTATTGTCAAAAAAACTAGCCTTCAAATAAGACTAGTTTCTGTAAGCAATAAACGCTATTGTAATCATACTTTTGTCACAACAACGTAACGATTAGGATCGTCCCTTCCGAGTGACTTTCAACACCTTCAATTTGAGAAAGTGCCTTATGGATAATTTTTCGTTCGCTATTCGTCATTGAATCCATAACGTACTCTCGACCTGTTTCTTTTTTTACTTTAGCCGCCGTTTTTTCTGCTAGATCAATCAAAGTCTCTGTGCGTTGCTCCAAATAATCACGAACATTGAGAACAACACTAAAGCGTTTAGAATGACGATCGTGCAAATAATTTTGCGCTAAAAGTTGTAAAGACTTGAGAACCTTGCCATGATAACCGATAACACGACCAGGTTGGTCTGTTTCAATTTGAATGATAATATTGCGACGATTGTGACTAACCTCTAGACTAGCATCAACATCCATTTCATAGATAATTTTTTCAAGATAAGATAAAACATCATCTGCAGCTGCCTTGAATATCTTCTAAATTATTTTCAGAAGAATCATCTGAACTAAACTCAGATGCCACAAAAGCACTGAAATCTCCTTCAGAAGTCTCGAAGTTTGAACTTGAGTAACCGGTTCTAGTTGGGGTTCAAGCGAATTTGCCATAGATTCTGTCGCACCCTCTTCTGATAACTCACGTTTAACAGATAGCGGAATAATTGTTGCCTTTGGTTGCTCCTGTTTCTTATCTGGCAACTCTTCATCAAGAGTCTCTGTAGAAACTGGTTGCTTTAAGTCTTCATGTGCAATTTCCTTATTATCTGAAACCGCAACAAGTTTTGTCACTTTATTGAAAGCAATCGTTTCGTCTTTTGGACTTGCGACAGAATCGTCTAATTGTTTTATAGCACCAGGAGCCACTTTAACGGTGTTTTGACCTGCTTCATGAGCTATCTTTTCATTTATTGGTTCAACGCTAACTCGAGCTGGCTTCTTTCCGAACCCTAGAAAACCTTTTTTCTCACGAGAAATCACCTTAATATGAGCCTTCATACGGGGTAAATTAAGATCTTTCAAACCTTTTTCAATAGCTTGTTCGACTGTTCGTCCAGAATAGACAACCATAATAAGCCTCCTTATTTACGTTTATGCGCCTTTTTTCTTGGCACGACGAATCTTAGCTTTACGTTCTTTTTTCTTCCATTTCCAAACGATTACGTTCTTCGATGATTTTAAACGGATTATTAAAAACCAAAATCTGAATAACTTGGAAGGCGTTTGAAACTGCCCAGTAAAGTGCTACCCCTGAAGAAATCTGAGTTCCAAACCAGAAAATAAAGATTGGAAGCATGATATTCATAACAAGAAGCATTGCACTACGATCTTTAGCCGCCTTATTTGTCAACCAAGTTGAAAGGAAGGTGAAAGCAGCCGCCAAAATCGGAAGAATAAAGTAAGGGTCTTTCTGACCTAGGTCAACCCAAAGGAATGTTCCTTCTCGCAACTCTGGCACTCGTGTGAGCGCTCCATAAAGAGCCATCAAAATAGGAAATTGGATCAAGAGAGGAACGAAGCTTGCGTAAGGATTCACACCGTGCTCTTTATAAAGATCTTGTTGTGCATAAGCAAGAGCTTCACGATTCTCGCGTCCAGGATACTCACTCTGCAAGCGACGTAACTCTGGCTGCAACTCTTGTAGTTCACGGCTTGACTTAATTTGGCGATTATACAGAGGAATCATTACCGCACGAATTAAAATCGTGAAAATAATAATACCTAATCCAATAGAACCACCAAATGAAAGCCCTTGAATAGCCTTCCCAAACATTAAAATAAGACGTTCCCAAAGACACAAAAGTCCCATAAGAACTATAATGAAAAGCAACCAAACCATCATTAGGAAGAACTTATGAGACTTATTAAGAATACCACAGAATTAATCGGAATTAAAGACCAAAATATCAATATTTCACTTGTTTTTGAAACTGATACTCATATCGAGATTCAAGCAAAACTCGATTCCCCTGCACCATCATGTCCTCATTGCCATGGAAAGATGATCAAGTACGACTTTCAAAAGCCTTCTAAAATCCCTCTTCTTGAGCAAGCTGGAACTCCAACACTACTACGTCTGAAAAACGCCGCTTCCAGTGTAAAAATTGTAGGAGAGTCACGGTAGCTGAGACATCAATCGTTGAGAAAAACTGTCAAATCTCCAACCTTGTCCGACAAAAGCTTACACAACTCCTAACTGAGAAGATGTCACTAACTGATATTGCCAGAAAGCTTCGTGTGTCGACGTCCACTGTCTATCGTAAGCTCGACCAGTTTACTTTCAAGGAACATTATGACAAGCTCCCTACTGTTATGTCCTGGGATGAGTTTGGATTCAAGAAAGGGGAATTCGCTTTTGTGGCCCAGAATTATGAGACAAACGAACTCATAACCATCCTTGATAATCGTCGCCAAACCACTATACGAAACTACTTTTTGAAGTATCCATTGAAAGTCCGACAAGAAGTACAGTTTATCACTATGGATATGTCTGGGACCTATATGCCACTAGCCAAAAAACTTTTTCCAAACGCCAAAATCGTTCTTGATCGTTTCCACATTATCCAGCACCTTGGTCGAGCATTTTTAAAGACAAGAATCGCTATTATGAACCAGTTCGATAAGAAATCACTACCCTATCGAGCCTTGAAAAATCACTGGCGACTCTTTCAAAAGGACAGCCGTAAGCTATCGCTCAACTCTTTCTATTCAAAGACCTTCCGACAAACTTTAGCACCACATGAAGTCGTTGAGAAGACTCTAGACTTTTCAGAAGAGCTCGCTAATGACTACAACCTCTATCAGCTTTTGCTTTTTTCACTTTCAGGAGAAGAGGGTAGATGAGTTTTTGAGTCAATAGAGGAGAACATGAGCAAGGTCAATCACTACTTTCAAACGGTCTTTAGGACTTTTCTTAGACACAAGCAATACATCAAGAATGCGCTAGAAACTGACTATTCAAACGCGAAACTCGAAGCGACTAACAAGTTGATTAAAGACATTAAACGGTTGGGCTTCGGTTTTAGAAACTTCATCAACTTTAAGAAACGTGTCTTCATCACTCTAAACATAAAA
>VOFC01004660.1_pt1 | contig 25964 bp, 27 predicted proteins | sample 5384161 | NCBI WGS metagenome assembly VOFC01 (sample SAMN12384722, study PRJNA508395) | human gut metagenome | isolation source: healthy gut B | host: Homo sapiens | reverse complement strand
TCACCGCAGCTGCTGGCACCAAGGAGTGCAAGTTCTGGGGTCTGGGCGGCGACGGTACTGTCGGCGCAAACAAGAACTCCGTCAAGATCATCGGCGACCACACTGATAAGTATGTTCAGGCATACTTCCAGTATGACTCCAAGAAGACCGGCGGCCACCTGCGTTTCGGCGACAAGCCCATCCGCAGCCCCTACTACATCAACCAGGCTGACTTCGTGGCCTGCCACAACCCCGCTTACATCCACATGGGCATGAAGATGGTCCAGGATGTCAAGCCCGGCGGCGTGTTCATGATCAACTGCCAGTGGACCGATGAGGAGCTGGGCCAGCACCTGAACGCTGAGGCCAAGAAGTACATTGCTGACAACAACATTCAGCTGTACACCATCAACGCCATCGATAAGGCAATCGAGATCGGTATGGGCAAGCGCACCAATACCATCCTGCAGTCCGCTTTCTTCAAGCTGGCTGACGTTATGCCCATCGAGGACGCTGTCAACTTCATGAAGCAGGCAGCTCAGAAGAGCTACGGCAAGAAGGGCCAGGACGTTGTTGAGATGAACTGGAAGGCCATCGATGCTGGTGTTGACGCGATCCACAAGGTCGACGTTCCCGCTTCCTGGTCCAACCCCGAGGCTGATCCCGCTCCCAAGGCTCTCACCGGCCGTCCGGAGCTGGTCAAGCAGATCCGTGATGTCATGGAGCCCATCGCCCGTATGGACGGCGACAGCCTGCCCGTTTCCGCTTTCGTTGCAAATGCAAACGGCGAGTGGGAGCAGGGCGCATCTGCATACGAGAAGCGCGGCACCGCTGTGAACGTTCCCGAGTGGGATGCTTCCAAGTGCGTTGGCTGCAACCAGTGTGCATTCGTCTGCTCTCATGCTACCATCCGTCCCTTCCAGCTGACCGCTGACGAGCTGGCAGCTGCTCCTGCTCAGACCAAGAGCCGTGACAACCGCCCCGCAAACGAGTACAAGTTTGTGATGGCTGTTTCTCCTCTGGACTGCATGGGCTGCGGCGAGTGTGTCACCGTCTGCCCCACCAAGGCAATTGCTATGGTTCCTCAGGAGAGCCAGGCCGATCAGCAGGCAGTCTTCGACTACTGCGTCGCCAACATCTCCAAGAAGCCTACCAAGTTTGCTGATGACACCGTCATGGGTTCTCAGTTCAATCAGCCCCTGCTGGAGTTCTCTGGCTCCTGCGCAGGCTGTGCCGAGACCTCTTACGCTCGCCTGATCACTCAGCTGTTCGGCGAGAAGATGTACATCTCCAACGCTACCGGCTGCTCCTCTATCTGGGGCGGTACCGCTTCCATCTCTCCGTACACCGTCAACAAGGACAGCGGCCATGGTCCTGCATGGTGCAACTCCCTGTTCGAGGATAACGCTGAGCATGGTCTGGGCCTGTACCTCGGCCAGAAGACCGTTCGTGAGAACCTGATCAAGCGCATCGCTGAGGTTGCTGGTTCTGACAAGGCTTCCGCTGAGCTGAAGGCTGCCTTCGACAAGTTCATGGAGACCAAGAACAACACCAAGGCAAACGACGAACCCGCCAAGGCTCTGATCGCTGAGCTGGAGAAGGCTGCTGCCGCTGGCTGCACCGAGTCCGCTGAGATCCTGAAGAGCAAGGAGTTCATCGCCAAGAAGTCCGTCTGGATCTTCGGTGGTGACGGCTGGGCATACGACATCGGCTTCGGCGGCCTGGATCACGTCCTGGCTTCCGGCGAGGATGTCAACGTCATGGTCTTCGATACTGAGATGTACTCCAACACCGGTGGACAGGCATCCAAGGCTTCCAACATTGGTGAGGTCTGCCAGTTCGCTGCTGCTGGTAAGGAAATCAGCAAGAAGAGCCTGTCCGAGATCGCTATGACCTACGGCTACATCTATGTCGCTCAGATCGCTCTGGGCGCCAACATGAACCAGGCTGTCAAGGCGATCGCTGAGGCTGAGGCTTATCCCGGCCCCTCTCTGATCATCGGCTACGCTCCCTGCGAGCTGCACGGTGTGAAGGGCGGCATGACCAACTGCCAGAACGAGATGAAGAAGGCTGTGGCGGCCGGTTACTGGAACCTGTTCCACTTCAACCCCGCCAACAAGGCCTCCGGCAAGAACCCCTTCACCCTGACCTCCAAGGCTGTGGATGCCGAGAAGTATCAGGCACTGCTGGCAAACGAGACCCGTTACAGCCGCCTGACTCGTGCATTCCCCGAGCGTGCAAAGACTCTGTTCGCACGCAACGAGCAGGTTGCAAACGATCGTTACGAGCACCTGACCCGTCTGGTCGAGCTGTACAAGTAATCCTGTTTTCTGAACAATGGTTGGCAATGGCCGCAGCGGCACCCTAGTCCGCAAGGCGGCTGCTCCGCACTGGCGAATACTGCGCAACGCAGCAGTGCGAAACTGCGGCCCCGCCGCCCTGAGCAGAGCATGATGAACGTGCAAACGAGCATTTGTGCAAACTTCTGATTTCATTCCCTCGCCCGCCACGGCCCGCGAACCGTGCCGGGCAGGGTGTTTGAAATACCAAAGCGCCCGCGAGGGTCCTTGAAATCACACCCCGCGTGTGTCAGGAGCATAAGGTCTGGCAACAGATACCTTGCTCCGCCTGCTGCATAAGACCTGCCTTGCAGGGATCTTGCCGCAGTCAAAAACGAATCCGTTTTTAGCGCCCCGCTCACTTTATAGTGAACGGGGCGTATTTTTGTGTAAGGAAACAGAAACCGCTGTACGGAATGTTCCATACAGCGGTTCTCTCATCTATATACTATTTTGCGGAAGCAGGAATGAATTCAATTTTGACCTGCATTCCCATACCGGCAGCAAGGCGTTGCAGCGTCCGCAGAGAAGGATTTGCGTTGCCGTTTTCCAGCTTGCTGATGTCTGCCTGAGCAATGCCGGTACGCTCCGAGAGCTCCTTCTGGGTCAGGCCGCTTACCTTCCGGGCATCGATCATTGCCTGTACCAGCGAAAGCTCTGGCTGAAGTGCCTCCCACTCCGCTTTGAATTCAGGGTCTTCCAGTTGTTTGTTGAGAAAATTCCGAAAATCACTCACGATATCTTCTCCTTTCGTTCAAGATAGTCTGCACGATATTTTTTGGCCAGGGCAATTTCCTCTGGTGGCGTTTTTTGCGTTTTCTTGATAAAGCCGTTGGTCAGAACAATGCGCTTTCCAATGTAAAAAGAAATACAGAACACGTGTGATATTGCTGCTCTGCTTAGCACGGATCTCAAAAATTCCGTCCCCAATAAATTTGGAGTAGGGCTCCCGCAGTTGTGGTCCGTTGGCTTCCAGCAGTGCGACAGCACCCAATACCTTTGCACGCATTTTGGTGTCAAGGGATTCCAGAAAATCATCTACCGGACAGTCGCCATTCTCCTTATGATAGAAGTCTACATCGTAACATTCCAAGCGGCAGCCCTCCTCTATGGGATATATCCCATTTCTATAATATGCGATATATCCCATTTTGTCAAGGGTGCGATAAAAATATCTTCTCGCTATTTTACAATTTCTTCATAGGATTTTCATGCAAACCCGTGCTTTTGGTGCTATACTACTGACATAAGGAACCGGGGCCGCAACCGATTCCTTGTACATGATTCCTCCTCACACCAAGGCAATATCCAAACAGAAAGCCCCTTTCAGTGGTCCGCAAGCACTGGAAGGGGCTTTCTGCGTGTTTTGGCGGAAATTCCCGCCTGATTCGGTGCATTTAGGGTTGACCGGCCTTTTGGCCGGCGCTATAATAAAAAGTGGATAAGATCTTTAGGAGGTGAACGCAGGACAATGGACCCGGATCATAGTCGAAGATGCGGTTTTGGTGCGATAGGACGGGACATGGAGCAGGCTGCGTTCGCCTTTTTTGCCCGGTAAGAGGTGCTGTTCGGGCACTTCTCAGCGGGGAGAAAGGGCGCGGCTTTGTGCGCGTGGAAGCCCTGGCAAGGGGTGGATGCGGGCCGTTGGCGGCGCTTTTTGTTTTGCCCTGTACCAACCGCCGGAATACGGTAGGAGGTACGCAAAATGGAAATGGAAGAAAAGAAAAACGAACTGACCGAGGCCGCCCTGCCTGTGCAGGAGCTGCCCGCTGATATCCCAGACGAGGTGCGCCAGAAGCTGGTCAGAGATCTGAACGAGGAAGCTACAGAAGATCTGAAGCAGGACATCCGGGAGGCGGAAAAAGAGGAGGCCAACGACGAGGAGGTCAAGGCCGACCCCGAGATGCTGACCAAGAGCCGCCTGCTCAAGCTGCTGGTGAAAAAGCAGTACGTCAAGCTGCGCGAAGTGACGGAGGAAGAGCAGCCTGCCGACCTGGCCGAACTGCTGGAAGAGCTGGATGAAAACAACCGTCTGGTGGTGTTCCGCCTGCTGAAAAAGGAGGTGGCGACCGAGGCTTTCGCCTATATGTCCGATGAGGCCCGTGACGATCTGGTCAACGCGTTCTCGGATGTGGAACTTGTCAGCGCCATTGAGGAGATGAGCCTGGACGATGCCGCCGACCTACTGGAGGATATGCCCGCCGGCGTGGTCAAGCGGGTGCTGGAGAAATCCTCCAAGCAGACCCGTGAGAGCCTGAACAAGTTGCTGAATTACCCCGAGAGCTCCGCCGGTAGCCTGATGACCCCGGAATATGTCCGGCTGAAAAAAGAGATGAATGTCCGGCAGGCGCTGGATGCCATCCGGCGGCAGGGCGAGAACGCCGAGACCGTCTATATCAACTATGTTGTGGAGCGCAACCGCCTGAAGGGTGTTGTTGTCTCTGCCCGTGACCTGCTGCTGGCAGACCCTGATACCCCGCTGGTCGATATTATGGACGACAACGTGGTCACCGTGAAGGTCACGGATGACCAGGAGTTCGTGGCCCGTGAGATGCAGCGCTACGACTTTACCGCAATGCCCGTTGTGGACAACGAGGGCATGTTTGTGGGCATTATCACCATCGACGATGCAATCGATGTTCTGACCGATGAGAGCACCGAGGATATGCAGAAGATGGCCGCCATTCTGCCTGCAGATGAGGCCACCACTTATTTTGGCACCAGCGTCTGGACCCACGCCAAGCAGCGCATCCCCTGGCTGCTGATCCTGATGTTGTCAGCCACCTTTACCGGCATGGTCACCACCCATTACGAGGAAGCCTTTGTGAGCCTGCCCCTGCTGGTCTCCTTTATGCCCATGCTGATGGATACCGCCGGCAACTGCGGCAACCAGATCAGCACCCTGATGGTGCGCGGTCTGGCGCTGGGCGAGGTGGAACCCGCCGATTTCCTCAAGGTACTGGCCAAGGAACTCCGTGTTTCTGCAATCGTGGGTGCGGTGCTGGGCCTGGTGAACGGTCTGCGCATCTACCTGATGTACACCTTCATCTTTGCCGGTCAGTATGACAATGTGATGGGCTTACGCCATCGTCGTCAGCGTGTCGCTGTTCTTCAGCGTCATCCTGGCAAAGCTGGTGGGCGGTATGCTGCCGCTTGCCGCCAAGAAGCTGGGTGCGGACCCGGCCATCATGGCGACTCCCGTTCATCACCACCATCGTGGATGCCTGCAGCTTGATCCTGTACTTCCAGATCGCGCAGGTCGTGTTCCGGAATATGATGTAACGTTTGATTTTATAGGAGCAACCCTCTCAGTCAAAGCCTGACGGCTTTGCCAGCTCCCCCGAAGGGGGAGCCTATTGCTGGCCTGAGATAAAGGCAGCATAGCCTCGCCCTTTGGGAGAGGTGGCAGCGCGCAGCGATGACGGAGAGGGTTGTTTCTTTTTGTTGAAAACTAAAGTTTTCCCGCTGTTTTCCACAGATCGATTTTTGTAGAAAGCGGGTGTGGAAAATTAGCCGGTTCCTTCATTCCAACGGGGAGAAATTCAACGAGCGGATTTTCTGCCTGCTGTAAAAAGTAAATTTTTGGGTTTGACTTTCTTTCGGAAAAAAGGTGCAAAGGCCCATAATTCCCCTGATTTTCGCAAAGATCCGCGCGGTACAATACACCATGTATAAAACGCTTCACAGGAAAATGTGGAAAACTCAGTGGAAAAAGTGGAAAACACTGTGGGAAACCCCGCTTCTTTTCACAAATCCAGTGGAAAACCCGGTGGAAAGAGTGGATAAGTCCATCTGAACACACCAAAAATGGATACAACCTGCTGTTTTAGCACTCGGATGAACAGACAGCCAGATCCCTTTGTTCACACCCTTCGCTTGAATGGCCCTGCCAATCATGGTACAATGAAAAAAAGAGAGCGTTCCCGGCCAACGGGGCGCAAATTTTACGAATAACGGAGGCTTCTGCCTATGAACTGGATCACCAAGCTGGAACGGAAATACGGCCGGTTCTGCATTCCCAACCTCATCAACATCCTCATCGGCGGCCAGATCCTGGTCTACGCCATTGAGCTGTTCGTCAACCAGTATATTTCCTTTTATCTTTCCCTGAGCCGCAGTGCCCTGTTCGCCGGGCAGATCTGGCGGCTGTTCACCTTTGTGCTGGTGCCTTTTTCGGGCGGTGGGCCGCTCAGCGTGGTGCTGGGCATCTATTTCACCTGGTTCATCGGCAGTGCACTGGAAAAGGAGTGGGGCGACTTCCGCTTCAACCTTTATGTTCTGTTGGGGATGGCAGGCGCGTGGCTGGCCTGCCTGCTGACAGGCTCTGCCGATACCTACTGCCTGTCCCTCTCCCTCCTGCTGGCCTTTGCCATGCTTTACCCGGAGCTGCAGGTGCTGCTCTTCTTCGTCATCCCGGTCAAGGTGAAGTATTTCGGCTGGTTCGCCGCCCTGTGTGGGTGTTCAGCTTCCTGAGCATGGGGCTCTTCGGCAAGCTGAACTATCTGCTCTGCATGGCAGGCTTCCTGCTCTTCTTCGGGCCGCAGGCCTGGCTGCCGCCGGGAGCAGTGGAAGAGGAAAAATCCGTTAAACCTGGTCTCGTCGCGCCGGGGGGAGCAGTGGAAGACGGAGGAAAAAAGAAACGGAGATGATGATTGATCGATCGTGGAAGGCAATTCGGAATTAAAGACCAGCGTCCGGCCGATGCTGGGGGGCCGCCGCATGACCCACAGCCTCCTGCTGGTGGGCGAAGAGGGTCTGGGTGAGAGGGCTTTGCCGCCCGCTGCGTGGCGGCCGATTATCTCTACCCCCAGGGCGGAGCGCCCGCCGAAGCCCTGCTGCGGGGCGAGTGCTGCCGCGCCGTGGGCAAACCCGGTAAGCGGGACAGCGGCCAGATCGAGACCGGCATCGTCCGGGAGGCCATCTCCGTCACCGGTATGGGCGCGGGCGGAAAATATCTGGTCAGCCAGGTCACCGCCATGCGCAGCGAGATCTTCAACACCAGCCTCTCGGCGGAGGGCCGCGCTGTCCTGCTCTACCATGTGGAGCGGATGAACGAGGAATCGGCCAACGCCCTGCTCAAGGTGATGGAGGAGCCGCCCGAGGGCGTGCTTTTTCTGCTGACGGCAGATTCGCTGGCAGGCGTGCTGCCCACCATCCGGAGCCGCTGCATCAGCTTTGCAGTGGCTCCTGTCTCCCCCGCCGATTGTGCCCGCTACTGCACCGCACAGGGGGTGGACAGCAAGGATGCCGCCCTGTACAGTGAGCTGTTCGATGGCCACATCGGCACGGTGCTGGATGCGGCCCGGGATGAGGCCCGCCGGGCGCAGGTGGACAAGGCGCTTGCCCTTGCCAAAGCAGCGGCCGCGCAGGACAGCTATGCCGCCGCTGTGCTGCTGGCGGCATACGAAAAGGATAAGGCTGGTGCCACCGCCCTGCTGGCTGATTTCCGGGCCGTAGCGGCCGCAGGGCTGCGCGGCAGCCCCCGTGCCCCGGTGCAGGGCGATGCCGCCCGCAAGGCCCTTGCAGCCGCCGATGCGGCGATCCAGCGGCTGGGTGCGCAGGTGAACCCCAAGATCACTTTGAGTGTGCTGGCAATGAAGTTCCGGACATTCTGATAAAAAAAGCCTTTACCTCTCCGTCATTGCTTGCGCAATGCCACCTCTCCCGAAGGGAGAGGCAAAACATCAAAGAGGGTAAATGCTGCTATATATGGAATAGCCCTTGGCTCCCCCTTCGGGGGAGCTGTCGAGCGTTAGCGAGACTGAGAGGGTGAGATCATCTTCTCCGTGCTTTTCTGCGCCGGCCCAGATTCAGTGAGCCGCCCCCGGCAACAAGGGTGAAGAAGCTGAGAACAGCCAGAAGAACGATGAGAGCCGCCATCATGAGAAGCGTGGACTGAAGGTCGGTGCGAAAGTCGGAGACATATTCCTGATGGGTCACAAGGTCTACCGTGCCCACCTCATAGCCGTCCAGATAAACGGTGGCCGTGCCGAGGACAGCCCCATCCTTGACGGTGGCGGAGATGTTCTCCTGAAGGTCGTAGGTGAAGGTCACCTTGTCGTCCGCATGGCCGTAGCCGCTGACCGGTGCGGCAGCGTAAAGCACCACTTCCTCATAAGAGCGGCACTTCTTCAGAGGGGCGGTGGTCAGCGGGGTCTCGGTGTCCACCAGCTCCCGGTCAGAAAAAAGCTTGCAAAAAGGCCCAGTCCAGGATCTCGGAGGCCTCCCTGTAAATGTTGTCGAGATCCGAGCCCAGGACCACCAGCCCATAGGTGTGGCCATCTTTCTCGGCAGAGGTGACAAAACAGCGGCCCGCAAGGGTGGTGAAGCCGGTCTTCATGCCACGGATGTAATCGCGGTAATAGGCGTACTCCGGGTTCAGCATCAGGTTGGTGGAGGTGATGGTCCGCTCGTTCTGGTGCAGATTGGTGGCGGGCAGGGTGTAGCTCAGGGTGTTGGCCACCTGCATGTAGGTCTCATTCTCGGCGCAGGCCTTGGCGATCAGAGCCAGATCGTGGGCCGAAGAGACATTGCCGTAATCATACAGGCCGTGCACACAGGTAAAGCTGGTGCCGGTGCAGCCCAGCTCTTTGGCACGCTGGTTCATCCGGGCCACAAAGGCGGTCAGGTCGCCGTCCGAAACATCACTGGCGATCACGCTGGCTGCGTCGTTGGCGCTGGCCACCAGCAGGCCGTACAGCAGGTCGATGCGGCGCACCGTTTCACCGATGCGCAGGTTGATGGTGCTGCCGTTGGCGTTCTGGATGTCCTTGAACTCCTGGGTCAGGCTGGCGGGGATGGTGATCTCTTCGTTCAGGTCCTTACCGCTTTCCAGAAACAGCAGGGCTGTCATCATCTTGGTCAGGCTGGCAATGTAGCGCTGCTGGTCCGCGTTCTGCTCCAGAATGGGCTTGTCGATGTCCGCGTTGAACAGATAGACCGACTCGCCCTCGTTCACGGTCTGGATGGGCATTTCGTATGCGGCCAGACCGGGCAGGACAAGGGTCAGGGCCAGCGCTGCGGTCAGCAGCAGGGCCGCCGCCCGGCGGAAGAAGTAGAGTTCTGCATAAGCGTATCCTCCAACGGAAGCTCCCGGCTTCCCTGAATCAAAAACTAAAATACTATATAAAAGAATACCATAAATGACGGAAAAGAGAAAGGTGGTTTTTCACAATGATGCTTCCTTTTGGTGGAAAAAAGCCCCGGGACGAGGGTGCGGCCTTTGTGGCCCCCAATGCGACCGTGCTGGGGGACGTAGTGCTGGGGCCGGGCTCCTCGGTCTGGTATGGTGCGGTTCTGCGCGGGGACGACGGCACCCTGACCCTGGGCGAGAACACCAATGTGCAGGATAATGCGGTGCTCCACTGTGACCCGGGTGGGGCGGTTCACGCTGGGCAAAAACGTGACCGTGGGCCACTGTGCCCTTGTCCACGGGTGCACCGTGGGAGACGGTTCCCTGATCGGGATGCACGCCACCCTGCTCAACCACTGTGTTGTGGGCAAAAACTGCATCATCGGGGCCGGTGCGCTGGTGCCGGAAGGCAAGATCATCCCGGACGGTTCCCTTGTGGTGGGGGTTCCGGGGAAGATCATCAAGCAGGTCAGCCCCGAGCAGGCAGCCGCCAGCCTTGCCAATGCCGCCCACTATGTGGGGGAAGGCCGCCGTCATGCCGCAGCCCTGCGGAAAGAGGAAAAAGGTGAAACCGAGTGAGCGAAATAATTTCGTGCGAAGCTTAACAGAATTTTCACAAGATTTCACAAGAAAGTAATGACTTTTGCGCCGAAATCGGGTATACTATGAGCACAAGGGATTTTTGTGGTAAAGAAACTTTTGCGGGGCCGCAACCGTCTTCCCTTGCACATGATTCCTCCTCACACCAAAGCAATACAATTTTGTGCGGACAAGAGTCCCCTCCGGTGTACCGCAAGCGCCGGAGGGGACTCTTGTTTGTCTGAAACAGCGCCCCCGGCAGAGCGATCCTCTGCCGGGGGGCCGCAAGCGTGTTTTGTGTTTATCAAGTTTATAGGGAACCGTAGATGCCGTGTACCGAGACTTCGCCGGTGAAGACATGCTCCTCGCCGGAGTCGGTGCGGACAACAAGGCGGCCCTCTCGTCTACATCCACGGCTTCGCCGCTCCCTCGCGCCGTCCGGGCAGGTCAAAGGTCACGCGGCGGCCGATGTTGACACAGGCCTTTGTACTCCTCCCGGAACGGTGCGAAGCCATCCCGCGCAAAGACGTACAGGGGCCGTCAAAGCCGAAATCCGTCAGGGCCTCGGCAAGCCACTGGGGATCCTGCTCCAGATCCACGGCAGCACCCTGCAGTGCCAGTGAAGTGCCGTGGGGCAGGTCGGCGGCGTCAAAATAGCTCTGCGGCTGGGCCAGATTGATGCCAATGCCGCACAGGATGCCCCGGCCCTGCTGCTGGTAGCCGTAGCAGACGCTTTCGCACAGGATGCCCACCAGCTTTTTGCCGTTGAGCAGCAGGTCGTTGGGCCACTTGATCTGGCAGTCCACGCCGTAGCGCAGGGACAGCTGCCGCCGCACGGCCAGGCTGGCCAGCAGGGGCAGGGTGGCGGGCTGGGCCAGCGGCTCCCGGATGGCCACTGTATAGTACAGCGCCTTGCCCTCGGCGTTGACCCAGGTGCGGCCAAGGCGGCCCCGCCCGGCGGTCTGGTTGGTGGTGTACACGGCCCCCACGGGGCCGAACTCTTCAAAATGCTCTTTTACATAGGCGTTGGTGCTGCCGCATTCGGGCAGGCAGCGCACCTCATTGATGCTCATTGCTGCGGTACCTCTTTGTGTCAAAGCTGGTGATCTTGCCCTTGTCCAACAGCATCACGCCGTAGGTGTTGGGGCCGGTGTAGCAGCGGCCGCAGGAACCCGGATTGAACAGGAACACGCCGTTTTTCTGGAGGGCGATGGGTTTGTGGGTGTGGCCGAACAATGCCACCTCCGCGCCCCGGGCGGCGGCGGCATCCGCCAGCGTATCCAGATCGTATTTTACACCGTACATGTGACCGTGAGTATAGAAAACAACGACCTGATCGAAGGCGGCCAGCCCGTCCAGCGGCTCCAACGCCCCAAAATCGCAGTTGCCGGCCACGGCGTAGACCTTCATTTTGGGGTGCAGGGTCAGCGCCTCTTCCAGGTCGCGCAGGCCATCTCCCAAAAAGATCAACGCGCAGTCATTTGCATCGCTTTCTGCGTGCAGGATGCGCTCCACTGCACCGGAGCTGTTGTGGCTGTCGCTCAGGATCAAAAGTTTCGTCACGGGACTACGTCCTCCTTATTTATACGTATTAAACCTTCAGTCGCCTTCGGCGCTCGACAGCGGCTCCCAGCATTCATTTCGTGTTGTAAACAACACTTATGTCTTGCCACCTCCCGCGGCCCCAACAGCAACGTCTTTCCCGCCACTGGCGGCGGTTGTTGCTGTTGCTCCTGGTAAGGGGGACCGACTTACGTTCCTCCCCTGTCAGGAGAGGGGGCAATGCGTCAGCATGGACAGGAGAGGTTTAATCTGCCTGCAAAGCAAGCAGTTGCTTGTAGACTTCACGCTCTTGGAATACGGCGTGCCCTGCGCCGCGGCCTTGGCGGCGGCAGAGGCTGCATAGCCGTTCCGGGTCAGTTCCAGCGCCCGCTGGGCGGCCTGCTCCAATGTCAGCTCTTCTTCGGCTTCGGCGGCGGGCGCACCGGCCATCACAAGAACATATTCGCCGCGGGGCTCATTGGCATAATGGGTCTGGGCCTCGCCCAGCGTCGTCTTCCAGATCTCCTCGTGGAGCTTGGTCAGCTCCCGGCAGAGGGTGATGCTCCGGTCGGGCCAAAAGCGGCGGTCAGGTCGTCCAGCGTGGTGCGCAGTTTGTGGGGTGCTTCGTAGAAGATGACTGTCCGCTTTTCCCCCTGCAGCTCGGCCAGCCGCTCCCGCTTCTGCTTTTTGTTCACAGGCAGAAAGCCCTCAAACACCCAGCGGGAGGTGTCCTGACCCGAGACGGCCAGCGCCGTGACACAGGCCGAGGCTGCCGGCACGGGCACTACTTGATGCCCCGGGCCAGCGCGTCCCGCACAATCACCTCGCCCGGGTCAGACACACAGGGCATACCGGCATCGCTGCACAGGAGCGCAGTTCTCGCCTGCCTCGATCCGGCGCAGGATCCCCTCGCCCTTCTGCAGGGCGTGCTCGTAGTAGCTCACCATGGGCTTTTTCAGCCCCAGAAAGTTGAGCAGCTTCATGGTCACGCGGGTATCCTCTGCGGCAATAAAATCTGCCGCGCCAAAGGTGGCTGCCACACGGGGCGGCATGTCATCCAGGTTGCCGATGGGTGTGGCAACGATATAAAGAGTACCTGCCATAGTATCCTCCCATTTGATTTGTACAAAACCTCTCCGTCATCCCGTACTTGGCGCGCAGCGCCTGAGAATGTCCGCGCCTGCCGAGATGAGCACATCCGGCTCGACGCGCAGCCCTGTTTTTCGGTTCTTCTGTGCTTCCACCAGAAACAGCCAGGGGGCGGCGTCTGGCCGGTTCTTCACAAAGGCCAGCCGCTTGGGCTCCAGCCGGTGGACCCGCAGCACGGCCAGCACCTCGGCCAGCCGCTCGGGCCGGTGGCAGAGCGAGAGCCGCCCGCCGTCTTTCAGCAGGCGGAACGCGCACTTGCAGACATCGTCCAGCGCGCAGTCTGTCTCGTGGCGGGCGGTGGCCCGGGCCCTGTCGCTGTTCTCTGGAAGCCTGCCGTAAAATAGGGCGGGTTGCAGGCGCACAGGTCGTAGCTGCCTTCGCCCTCCCGGTAGGAGCGCAGGTCCGCGCGGACGGGGGTGATGTGCTCAATGCCCTGTTCGTGCGCAGGCGGCGGCCAGCAGCGCGCTGGCTTCGGGCTGCAGCTCCAGCCCCAGGCAGGGGCCGCGGTGGCCCCGGTCGTGCCATTCCAGGCTCACAATGCCGCAGCCGGAGCACAGGTCGGCGGCCCGCCAGGCCCGCTTTGGCTCCGAAAACCGGGCCAGCAGCAGCGCGTCTGAGCCGAACCGATGGACGGCCGAACAATAGACCTTCTGTCCTATTATACAAAATCTCGGTGGAATGTTCCATATACAGCACCTAAAATCCACTGCCAAAATATCGGGCGGAAAAATCGGGGAAAATTGTGCATGAAAGAAAAGCAGCAGACCCGCTTTTGACAGGTCTGCTGCTTTTGATGCGTTTTTTCAGTGTTCGCCGTGAAATTATTCAGCAGCGATAGCACCGGTGGGGCAAGCGCCCTCGCAAGCGCCGCAATCGATGCAAGCGTCTGCATTCACAACTGCAACACCACCCTCAATGGTGACTGCACCAACGGGGCAAGCGCCCTCGCAAGCGCCGCAGCCAACACATGCGTCAGAAACCTTGTGTGCCATAATCAAACTCTCCTTATCTCCCGTGCACTAGCTTTGGAAGAAGTCTGCCCTCGCACGGTGCCAGCGGACTTCCCCGGAATTCATCCTTGTCTGCATTCTAACAAAGTGGAAAAGAAAAGGCAAGACTAACCGTACCGCGCAAAAAAGCCCAAACCCGTTTTTTTTTTTTGGGTTGCACAAAAGCAAGGCCTAACTTTGCAGGGAAAATTAAGGGAGTTTTTTGGCGAAAATCACGAAGAATGGTTAGTTTTATGATACTAACTGCTGTGATTTCCCACCATTTTTCTGGGAATTATTTCTCTTTTTTGGGGCATTTGCCGCAGCCCACATTGCCGTTTTCATCGGCGGCTGCCACCACCGGGGCGGGGTTGCGCACACCGGAATAATCGTCGTCCGGGTCGGGGCGGCGGGGTGCCGCGTTTGCCGCCGCTGATATACTCGCACACGCCCACCTTATAGTAGCGCGGGGTCAGGGCTTCGGTGCCGCAGCGCACCCGCAGGTAGCCGGAGATGGGGTTCACTTCCAGCACGGTACCCAGACCATCCGGGGTGCGCACGGTGCTGCCCACCATGGGCATGATGCTGTTCAGGTACTCGTAGGCGTTTCCTCGTAGGAAAGGCAGCACATCAACCGGCCGCAGGCACCGCTGATCTTGGTGGGATTCAGGGACAGGCCCTGCTCCTTGGCCATCTTGATGGAAACAGGCTGGAAATCCTTGAAAAAGCGGCTGCAGCAGAACGGCTGGCCGCAGATGCCCAGACCGCCGATCATCTTGCTCTCGTCGCGCACGCCGATCTGGCGCAGCTCGATGCGGGTGTGGAAGATGCCGGCCAGATCCTTGACCAGCTCCCGGAAGTCCACCCGGCCGTCGGCGGTGAAGTAGAACATGATCTTGGAGCGGTCAAGGGTGTACTCGGCCTCCACCAGCTTCATTTCCAGGCCGTGGCGGGCAATGCACTCCTGGCAGGTGTGGTAGGCGCGCTTCTCATCCTCGCGGTTCTGGCGCATCCGGCGCACATCTACGCTGTCGGCCATCCGGGTGATGGGCTTGAGCGCCTTGGAAACGGCGCTGTCGGCGATCTCTTTCACGCCCTGCACCACCTCGGCGCACTCGGTGCCGCGGGCGGTCTCCACGATAACGTGGTCGCCGGTTTTGATGTCAGACCCGGCAGGGTCGAAATAATAGGTTTTTCCGTTTTCCTTGAAACGGACAGAGATGACTTTTTTCATACTGTTCCTCACAGGGGAAATTCCCCTATCTCGTAAAAAGGCCCGCAGAAGAGCCTGAAAATCCATTCTGAGGATTATTATAGCATAAACGTTGAAAATTGAACAGCCCTCTCAGGCTCACTTCGTTCGCCAGCCCAGGTTGTGGCTCCCAGAGCTGCTTCGTGCAATTGCACTCGCACCTTGCTGGCCACTGCCCCAAAACTCCTCCCTCAATCCGCCACTGGCGGCGGTCGTCGTCGTTGCCCCCAAAGGGGGAGCCGATAAAAAAATTTCATCCTCTGCAACATTCCGCCCCGCTCATTCGTATCCCACTTGAACTCCGTCTGAAATTTGATCTCAAAAACGTCAAAAAACATGAGGTATCATCCCGGATTTCACAAAAGAATCTCAAGATTTGCGAAAAGAATCTCCGAGCAAGCCTTGCAAGCCCCGGCCGGGTGTATAATAAGGGGTATCGCCTTTGATCCGCTCTGAGAAAAAAGCAGCCGCGCAATGCGTGGGAAAACACAGAAACGGTAGGAAGAAATGGAAAAATTCAGCGTCAAAAAACCGTTCACCGTTCTGGTTGCAGTCATCATGGTCATCATGCTGGGCTTTGTGTCCATCAAGAACATGCAGACCAACCTGCTGCCGGACGTGAACACGCCGTACCTGATGGTAGTTACGGTCTATCCCGGCGCCAGCCCGGAACGTGTGGAGAGCGAAGTCTCCGACGTGATGGAGAGTGCGCTCGGCACCGTGTCGGGCGTCAAGAACATCACCGCGACATCGGCAGAGAACTACAGTCTGCTGCTGATGGAGTTTGAGGATGATACGGACATGAACAGTGCCGTGGTCAAGGTGTCCAACAAGGTAGACCAGACCGTGTCCAGCCTGCCGAGTTCCTGTATGACGCCCTCCATCATTGAGTACTCCCTGAACATGAACGCCTTCATGACCGTGGCCGTCAGCCGCGAGGGCAGCGATTCCTATGAGCTGGCCGATTTCGTCAACGACACCATGGTCCCCTATATCGAGCGTCAGGGCGGCGTTTCCAATATTTCCGCCAATGGCCTGATCACCCGGATGGTGCAGGTGCAGCTCGATCAGGAAAAAGATCGATGCCATCAACGAAAAGCTGCTGGAGGTCATTGACGTGCAGCTGGCTGGCCGCGGCAAAAGCCCAGCTGGACAGCTGCCGAAGCCCAGATCGAGGGCGGGCAGAAAGCAGTATGAGACCCAGCTGGCCAATTACGACAAGTTGGTCAGTGATACCATCAACAGCCAGTATTCCGGCGAACTGCAGGATTCCTTCATGCTGGTCAAGAAGCAGGCACAGGCCCTTCTGGAGAGCGTCAACCAGCTCATTGCCGTGGTCAACGAGCCTGAGATCCAGCAGGCCCTGATCGATGTGCGGGACGGCCTGCAGCGAGTCGTGGACAAGTTCAACGAGACCGGAATGCAGGATATCGATTCTCTGATCGAGATCGTTGCGGAGCTGCGCGATATCACCGATAAGCTGACCACCGCTTTGCAGGATCTGCAGCAGCGCCTGAACGCGCAGGGCGACACCGCCGGCACAACGGCCGGGGAGCTGGTCGATGATCTGCAGGTGCAGCAGAGCCTGAGCAACATTTATAACACGCTGGAGAGCACCATCAAGGCCATGGACGATGTGCCCGGCCTGATGGATCAGTTCACCCAGATCGTGGGCAGCTATTCCCAGCAGCAGCTGCAGGCCTATATCAAGTTCACCGAGGCCCGCGAGATGCTGAACGATTATGAGCAGCAGCTGGCAGATGCCAAGCAGCAGTATGAGGATGCCAAGCAGAAGGCCATGGAGAACTCCGACGTGGCCAAGATGCTGGATATTGACACGCTGGCACAGCTGATCTATGCCCAGAACTTCTCCATGCCCGCCGGTTATGTCAAGGATTCCAGCAACAAGTCCTGGCTGCTGAAAGTCGGCGAGGAGTACGACAGCATCGAGGATATCTCCGGTGCCCTGCTGCTCCATGTGGACGGCTTTGGCGATGTCCGCCTGTCTGACGTGGCCGATGTGCAGATCATTGACAACGCCGAGGACAGCTTTACCCGCCTGAACGGCGAGCGCTCTGTGGTGCTGAAGATCTTCAAGAGCAACTCTTCCAGCGCCGGTGAAGTTTCCGGCAACTGCAAGGCCGCCTTCAAGGAGCTGGAACAGAAATACGATGGCCTGCATGTGGTCGTGCTGTCCAACCAGGGCAATTACATCAGCATCATCGTCAGCAGCATCCTGAGCAGTATGCTCATCGGTGCGGCCCTTGCCATCATCGTGCTGGCCATCTTCCTCAAGGATATCAAGCCCACGCTGGTGGTCGGCATCAGTATCCCGCTGTCGGTGCTGTTTGCCGTGGTGCTCATGTACTTCACCGGCCTGGATATGAATATTATGACGCTGGCGGGCCTGTCCCTTGGCATTGGTATGCTGGTGGACAACTCCATCGTCGTCATCGAGAACATCTACCGTCTGCGCAGCCGCGGCGTGCCCGCTGCCCGCGCGGCCGTGCAGGGCACAAAGCAGGTGGGCATGGCCATCATGGCTTCCACCCTCACCTCTGTCTGCGTGTTCCTGCCCGTCATCTTCTCCTCTGGCATCATCCGCAGCCTGCTGCAGCCCATGTCCATGTGCATCGGCTACTGTCTGGCAGCTTCCCTCATCGTGGCCCTGACGGTTGCCCCGGCGGCCTCCTCTACCCTGCTGAAAAACTCCAAGCCCAAAGAGCTCAAGTGGTTCGACAAGGTGCAGGAAAAGTACGTCAAGAGCCTGGAATGGTGCTTCCAGCACCGCTGGGCACCGTTGGGCGCGGCAGTGGTGCTGCTGGTGTTCTGCGGCTGGCGCGTGATGTCCATGGGCGTTGAGATGCTGCCCACCATCACCAGCAACGAGGCCATCGTGACCCTCTCCACCGAGAAGGACATCAGCAAGGAGGAATCCTACGCCATCGCCGAGAATGTCATTGATGCCCTGCTGGCTGTGGACAACGTGGAAGAGGTGGGCGTTACCACCGACAGCCGTGTGGCCGGAATGGATGTCGGCCAGCTGGGTCTGCCCCAGACCATCACCGACCTGCTGAACGCCGCCAACAGCTACGGCACCTACCAGATCAACGTGATGCTGGACGAGAGCCTCTCCTCCCGGCAGATCGAACAGGCCCGTGAGGCGCTGGAGGAAGCTGTGAACGGCGTGGAGAACTGCACCGCCACCGTTGAGATCAGCGGAATGCAGGAGCTGACCAGCCAGCTGGATATGGGCCTGACCGTTCAGATCTCCGGCAACGACATTGATACCATGACTGCCCTCTCCGAGAAGGTGGTGGATATGGTCAACGAGATGGACGGCTTTACCAATGCCACCAACGGTCTGGGCAGCGGCGATGCCACCATCAACCTCCAGATCGACCGGGATAAGGTCCGTTCCTACGGCCTGACCGTGGCGCAGGTCTACCAGCAGATCGCCGCCAAGCTGACCACCACTACCACGGCCCAGACCCCCGTTGCCGTGGACGGCACCACCATGACGGTGGAGATCAGCAATAATCTGGACCCCCTGACCAAGGAAAACATGATGGATATGACCTTCGAGACCAGCGTTATGTCTGCCGACGGTACCACCGCCACCGGCACCTGCACCCTGGGCGATATGGCTACCTGGGTCACCGGCTCCACCCCGGACTCCATCACCAGCAAGAACCAGACCCGCTATATCAGTGTGACGGCGGACGCAGTGGAGGGCACCAATACCACCACCGAGACCCGCGCGCTGGAAAAGAAGCTGAACGAGTTTGCCGCATCCGATGAGATGCCCGAGGGCTGCAGCTTCTACATGGGCGGCGGCTCTGAGATCAACGGCATGGTGGTGGATCAGATGGGCCAGTGGATGTTCCTGGCGCTGCCCTTCGTCTACCTTGTTATGGTGGCCCAGTTCCAGAGCCTGCTCTCCCCCTTCATCGTTCTGTTCACCATTCCGCTGGCCTTTACCGGCGGCCTGCTGGGCCTGCTGCTCACCGGCCAGCAGCTGACCATGATCTCCCTGATGGGCTTCATCGTTCTGATGGGCACGGTCGTCAACAACGGCATCGTGTTCGTGGATTACGCCAACCAGCTGCGCATCGGCGGCATGGAGCGCCGCGCGGCCCTGATCGCCACCGGCAAAACACGAATGCGCCCCATCCTGATGACCACCCTGACCACCGTTCTGGCCATGCTCCAGCTGGTGTTCAGCGGCGATATGGCCAGCCAGCTGATGAGCGGTATGGCCATCGTCATCATCTTCGGCCTGACTTACGCCACCCTGATGACCCTGTACGTTGTGCCCCTGATGTATGACATCCTCTTCAAGAAGCCGCCGCTGAACGTGGATATCGGCGATGAAAACCTTGACGACATCCCCGATGATGCTGCCGAGTATATCGCCCAGAACACCGCTCAGCCGGAGTAAGAAAACCTCCCCAAAGCACCCTTCACAGCTATGTGAGGGGTGCTTTTTGATACTTGCAGTATAGATAAAATGATGATAAAATATGGATGACACCTTTATGACACAGGTGTTTTCAGGAGATAAAGAGAGCACACAGGAGCTGCTTCGCATCATCCTGAAACGAAAGGACCTGACCGTCGCAAGGTCTGCAACACAGCTTACGATCGGCAATCTGTTTGGCCGTTCTGTACGGCTGGACATTTATGCAACGGATGATGCAGGCAAGCAGTACGATATCGAAGTACAGCAGGAAGATAAGGGAGCCGCTCCGGAACGGGCGCGGCTGAACAGTGCGCTGTTTGATTCCCGCCTGACGACTTCTGGTGAAAAATATTCTGACCTGCCTGAGACATATATCATATTTATTACGGCAAATGATGTTTTGGGAGATGGTCTGCCGGTTTACAATATTGAACGGACGATTCAGGAAACCGGGAAGCTGTTCCACGACCGTGCACATATCGTATATGTGAACGGCGCATATCGGGGAACGGATGAGGTCGGCGCGCTGATGCAGGATTTCCGCTGTGATGACTATCGGGATATCCGGAACCCCAAAATAAGGGCAAGAGTAAAATACTTTAGAAACGGAAGGAGTGGCAGCTATGTGCAAGACAATGCAGGTGATCGTTGATCGGGAACGAGAAGATGCCGAGGTGGCAAAGGGAAAGCGCATTGCGCTCAATCTCTGGAAGAACGGAGAGCATGATCTGGATAAGATCGCCCAGACCACCGAACTTTCGTTAGAACAGGTGCGGGAGGCAATTACCGAACCGTGTTCTGCATAAGAAAACTTCCCCCAAAGCACCCTTCACAGCTATGTGAGGGGTGCTTTTTGTCAATCTGCTAAAAAATTTGCCGCAGCTTTGGCACAGTCTCCAAAAATTGGGGGATTCAATAAAAAATATTGACAGGGGGGGGGGAGATGTAGAATGAGTTCACAATGCAGAAGGTGTAGGGGTATGCTTTCTGTGTGGTAAAATATCATTTTACATTGGAGGTTCTACAAATGAAAATGCTCAAGAAAATGGCCGCCCTTCTGCTGGCCGGCGTAATGGCTCTGGCACTGCTCACCGCTTTTGCGGCGATGACAGCGCACCTTCTTTTTTCGCACAGAAGACTGAAGATGCAGCTTTGGTGCTATGAAGCAGGCCACAGGTATTCAGGTAAATGACGCGGATCTGAAGAAACTCGCTGAGAGCAAAATTGATTTGATCGACACCGAAGAAGGGCACTTTTGATTCTCGAAATCCTACTCCGTTGAGGATTACAAAAAGTTCCAGCAAGATATTTCGACTGGTAAGGGTTCTATGACGATGGCATTGCCTCTGATGAAGGATGGCAAAATGCAGAATGGCATCTATGAAGTAATGGAAATTACTGCAGATAACATTGGAAGTCTGAATCAGGGTACGGATACTATGCAAGATTTGCTGGACAAAATGGCAAGTGCATATGGTGTGTCTGTCAAAATTACGAAAATAAACTGGTGTTGCAGCTAAGACTGTCAATGGCAAGACTTACGCTGCAGTTGCAATGACTTATGAGGTTACTGCAAAGCCCCAGCAGTAATATCTAATCTGACATACACCCCGGAGCGCCTACCCCTGGCCCTCCGGGGCTTTTTTCTGCCTATGGGGCAGAATTTACAAAAAATCTCTCGAAATATTGGGTAGATTCCCTTAAAAAATGCCAACACAGAAGGAGAAAATTGTGATATAATCAAAACAATAAAGGATAAAACAGAGAGTGTGCTGTCCCCAAAAAATACAAAAGGAGGCGAGCCCTATGGCACAGTTTCTCTCCAAGCCCTTTGGCATGACCCCAAACGGCGAAAAGATCAATGAATACATCATCTCGAACCCCGGCGGGCTGGCGGTCAGTGTGCTGAACTACGGCTGTATCATCAAGAATATCTGGGTGCCCACCAAGAGCGGGCCGGTGGATGTGGTGCTGGGCCACGACACCTACGCCGATTACGTCAAGGACTTTGAATCGTCCGGCAGTACCTGCTGCGGTGCGTTCGTGGGTCGGTACGCCAACCGGATCGAGAATGCCATGTTCAACGTGGGCGGCAAGACCTATCAGCTGGAAGCCAACAACGGCAAAAACCACCTGCACGGCACCTTCCCGCGCAAGCTGTATGAGGTAAAGGCCTTTGGCGATACCCTGCTGCTGGAGGCGGAAAGCCCGGACGGCGAAGACGGGTTCCCCGGCAATCTGAAAATTTCGGTGCGGTATATCCTCACGGAGGACAATGCCCTGCGGATGGACTACCGGGTGTCCTCTGATGCCGACACTATCATCAACCTGACCAACCATACCTATTTTAATCTGGATGGTGAGGGCGATGTGCTGAACCAGAAGCTCAAGCTCTACGCGTCCCGGTATCTGGAGGGCAACAACGAGACCTGCCCCACCGGGCGCATCCTGCCCGTGGCAGGCACGCCGATGGATTTTACTTCCGGCAAACCGCTGGGCCGGGACATCGACACGGGCTTTTCCCAGACCACCATGGTGGGCGGCGGCTTTGACCACTGCTTTGTCATTGACAGGGGCCGCGGGGCCAGCCAGAGCCTGTGCGCCTGGGCTTCCAGCGATAAGACCGGCATCAGCATGAAGGTCTATACCACCCAGCCCGGCGTGCAGCTTTACACGGGCAATTTTTTGCAGGATTGCCCCACCCCGGGCAAGGGCGGCGTGCCGCTGCAGAAATACAGCGGCTTTGCGCTGGAGACCCAGCACTTCCCCTGCAGCCCCTCGCACCCGGAGTTCCCCTCCACCGCCCTGCGGGCCGGGAAAGTGTTCCGTGCCAACACCACCCTGCGGTTCTTCACCGGCAAACAGTGCGGGAAGCTGTAAAATGCAGCCCTCTCATTCAAAGCCTGACGGCTTTGCCTGAGAGGGCTTTTTCTCTGATTTGCACAAAGCGTTCCATCACTCCATGTGCAAAACACAAAAAACGCTTGTAAATCAATGCGCGGAAAAATAAATGGAAACAAAAATCCATCCTTATAAAATTCCCGTTACTTGATTCTGCGGCCAAAACGATGTATCCTTGTGGCAGAAGGCGGGCCTGCCCCGCGCAAGCAACTTTGGTGACGAGAAGAGAGGTACTTTGCTATGGCAATTTTGGTTTCCGGCGGTGCCGGTTATATCGGCAGCCACACCTGCATTGAACTGCTGAACGCAGGCTATGATATCGTGGTGGCAGACAACTATTACAACGCTTCCCCGTGGTGCTGGATCGGGTCAAGCAGATTACCGGCAAGGACTTCCGGTTCTATCAGGCGGATATGACGAAGCATGAGGACGTGGAGAAGATCTTTGCCGAGTGCCCTGACATCGATGCCGTCATCCAGTTCGCCGCCTACAAGGCTGTGGGCGAGAGCGTCTCCAAGCCCATCGAGTACTACTACAACAACCTCAACTGCACGCTGGTCATTCTGGACGTGATGCGCCGCCACAACTGCCACAACTTCGTCTTCAGCTCCTCCGCAACGGTCTACGGCGACCCTGCCAGGGTGCCCATCACCGAGGATTTCCCCGTGGGCAACACCACCAACCCCTACGGCACCACCAAGGCCTTTACCGAGCGCATCCTGACCGATGTCTGCAAGGCGGATCCCAGCCTGAACGTGGCCCTGCTCCGTTACTTCAACCCCATCGGTGCCCACAAGTCCGGCCTGATCGGCGAGGACCCCAACGGCATCCCCAACAACCTGATGCCCTACATCGCCAAGGTGGCCGTGGGCAAGCTGGAAAAAGTGCACGTCTTTGGCAACGACTACCCCACCCCCGACGGCACCGGCGTGCGCGATTACATCCATGTGGTTGACCTGGCCCGGGGCCATGTCTGCGCCATCAAGAAGCTGCAGACCAACTGCGGCCTCTTCATCTGCAACCTGGGCACCGGCCACGGCTACAGCGTGCTGGATGTGATCCACGCCTTTGAGAAGGCCTGCGGCAAGAAGCTGCCCTATGTCATCGACCCCCGCCGCCCCGGCGATATCGCCGAGTGCTATGCCGATCCCACCAAGGCCAAGAATGAGCTGGGCTGGGTGGCTGAGTACGGCATCGAGGAGATGTGCGCCGACAGCTGGAACTGGCAGAAGAACAACCCCGATGGCTATCACACCGTGAAGTAAACAGAACTGTTCTCAAAACGACACCTTTGAACGTGAAAATTCAGGGGTGCGTTTTCTTTTGCCCGGAAACCTGCCGGAACAGGAGAAGGATTTCCACAAAAAACAGCGGGGACAGGCGAGAATTTTTTTTGCCGCTTCCTGCCTTGACAATGCCTTTGAGTTAGCATATATTAAGACTGTTCACATACACTAACATTTTGTCGAAGGAAAGGCATCTGCCATGACATTAAAGGAACTGAAGATCGGCGAAAGCGCCGTGATCGATACAGTGGGCGGAACGGGAGAACTCCGCCAGCATTTTCTGGATATGGGCCTCATCCCTGGCGAGAAGGTCACGCTGGTGAAATTCGCGCCCATGGGAGACCCCATGGAGCTGCAGATCCACGGCTATGAGCTGACCCTGCGGCTGGACGATGCGGCACGGATCGAGATCACCCCGGCGGAAGCACCCGCAGCGGCCCCGGCACGGAAGGCCGGCCGGATGGTGGAGCACCCGGGCCTGGGTGAGGGCGGCCGCTACCACACCAAAAAGGGCGAACACCCGCTGCCGGATGGAACGGTGCTGACATTTGCGCTGGCCGGGCAAATCAGAACTGCGGCAAAACGACCCTGTTCAACCAGCTCACCGGCTCCAACCAGCATGTGGGCAACTTTCCGGGCGTGACGGTGGACCGCAAGAGCGGTGCCATCCGGGAGCACCCTGATACCGAAGTCACCGACCTGCCCGGCATCTACTCCATGTCGCCCTATTCCAGCGAGGAGATCGTGACCCGCCAGTTCATCATTGGCGAAAACCCACCGGCATCATCAACATCGTGGATGCCACCAACATCGAGCGCAATCTGTACTTAACGATGCAGCTGATGGAGCTGGACACCCCCATGGTGCTGGCACTGAATATGATGGATGAGGTGCGCGGCAACGGCGGCACCATCAACATCAACGAGATGGAAGCGATGCTGGGCATCCCGGTGGTCCCCATTTCCGCCGCCAAGAACGAGGGCGTGGATGAGCTGGTAGACCATGCCATCCATGTGGCAAAGTATCAGGAACGTCCAGGCCGGCTGGACTTCTGAGGCGAGGACGACCACGGCGGTGCCGTCCACCGCTGCATCCACGGCATCATCCATCTCATCGAGGACCACGCCCGGGCTGCGGGGATCCCGGTGCGCTTTGCCGCCACAAAGCTGGTGGAAGGCGACCCCCGCATTGAGGAGGCCCTGAAGCTGGATCAGAACGAAAAAGAGATGATCGAGCATATCATCCTCCAGATGGAGCAGGAGCGCGGGCTGGACCGGGCCGCTGCCATTGCGGACATGCGGTTCCACTTTATCCACCAGCTGGTGGCTCAGACCGTGGTAAAGCCCCACCAGAGCAAGGAGCAGCTGCGCAGCGCAAGGATCGACCGCTTCCTCACCGGAAAGTACACGGCGATCCCGGCGTTCGTGGGCATCATGGCGCTGGTGTTTTATCTGACCTTTGGCGTGATCGGCGCGGGGCTGCAAGGCCTGCTGGAACTGGGCATTGAGAACCTGACGATCCTTGTGGACGATGCCCTGACGGCGTGGAACGTCAACGATGCAGTGCATTCGCTGGTGATCGACGGCATCTTTACCGGTGTGGGCAGTGTGCTGAGTTTTCTGCCCATCATCGTAACCCTGTTCTTCTTCCTTTCCCTGCTGGAGGATACCGGCTATATGGCCCGCGTGGCGTTCGTGATGGACAAGCTGCTGCGGCGTATCGGTCTTTCGGGCCGCAGCATCGTGCCCATGCTCATCGGCTTTGGCTGCACGGTCCCCGGCGTGATGGCAAGCCGCACGCTGCCCTCGGGCGGGACCGGAAAATGACCATCCTGCTGACGCCCTTTATGAGCTGCTCGGCCAAGCTCCCGATCTACAGCCTGTTTGCGGTGACCTTCTTCCCGGGTACGCCGCACTGGTCATGGTGGGCCTGTATTTCCTGGGCATCCTTGTGGGCATCGGAATGGCCTTTCTCCTCAAGGGAACGGTCTTCAAGGGCGAGGCCGTGCCCTTTGTTATGGAGCTGCCCAACTACCGCCTGCCCGGCCTGAAAAATGTGGCCCAGCTGCTCTGGGAAAAGGCCCGGGATTTCCTCGAGCGTGCCTTTACGGTCATTTTCCTGGCAACCATCATCATCTGGTTCCTGCAGAACTTTGATTTCCAGCTCAGCCTGACCGCAGACCCGCAGGAGAGCATCCTGGCCTGGATCGCCAGCGGCATCGCGCCGTTGTTTGCACCGCTGGGCTTTGGCGACTGGCGGGTGTCCACGGCGCTGATCACCGGCTTTATGGCAAAGGAGAGCGTTGTCTCCACCCTTACCATCCTGTATGGCTCCGCTGCCGCACTGGGCGCGGC
>VOFC01004023.1_pt1 | contig 25983 bp, 29 predicted proteins | sample 5384161 | NCBI WGS metagenome assembly VOFC01 (sample SAMN12384722, study PRJNA508395) | human gut metagenome | isolation source: healthy gut B | host: Homo sapiens | reverse complement strand
ACCATGCCGAAGGCGGCTCATCGATTCCGTCACGTTCGGTAAAGTCTCTTCCTGCCGCAACAGCGGCGCGGTGTACGGCGATGTGAATACCGGCGGCATCACGGGCTCCATGACCATTAGAACACACGCTCGACCCCGAGGACGATGTCACGGGCCATCTTTTCGAACATCTACCGCAAGCAGTATGAATACAAGTCCATCATCCAGGCGTGCGTCAACACCGGCGACGCTCAGCGGCAAGAAGTATGTCGGCGGCATCGTCGGCTCCGGCGTGCAGGAAAATGTCGACGGCAGCGGCAGTACCAGCGTCCGCTGGAACTACTCGCTCGTCGACATCACCGACTGCCAGCAGTACCAGGGTGCGATCTCCGGCAGCGACACGGGCACATTTGAGCATAACTACTATGTCTCCGACGATCTCCCCGGCATCAACCGTCAGGGGCTACGCCGGACGGGCCGAGCCCATCAGCTATTCTCAGCTGCTCGCACTCAGCCCGACCTGCCCGAGAGCATGAAGTCCTTCACGCTCACCTTCGTTGCTGACGATAAAACTGTGCTCAGCCGCACTTTCAACTACGGCGACTCCATCGACGAAAGCGACATCCCCGAGCCGCCCGCCAAGAGCGGCTGTCACGTCCACTGGGACCGCACCGACCTCACGAATCTGCACTTTGACACCGTCGTCACCGCTGTTTACGAGGCCTACACCCCCGGCCTTGCCTCTGAACAGACGCGAGAGAGCGGACAGGCTGTCATCTTGGTCGAGGGCAACTACAACGACGGCGACGCCATCACCGTGACCGCCCAGCCGCTCACGCCCGCGGCGTTCGATGTGCAGTCCGGCACCGTGCTCGATCGCGTGAAGGGCTATTTTGCCTGCCTCAGCCGCGGCGAGATGCCCTCGATGGTCGCCAACGCAGAAGTGCTTGAGCAGTGGCGTGTAGACCTTGCCGACGACGGGCAGAACACGCACACCATGCGCTATCTCCCGCCCGACGGGCAGAAGGAGCTGCGCATCTACACCCGTGAAGACGGCGGCAGCTGGCAGGAAACAGGCTGCGACACAATGGGCAGCTACCTCACCTTCACCACGAGCGGCGACAGCGTTGAGTTTGCCGCCGTGCGGACGCTCGACGTCTGGGGCATCTGGCTCGGCGTGCTCGCCGTGCTGGCTGTTCTGATCCTTATCATCGTTCTGCTCGTCCACCGCCACAAGCGCAAAGCGCGCAGACGCGCCGGAAGCGCTGGCGCGCAGCGCGAGCGCCGTCTCGCAGGCCGAGCAGATCGTCCGCGGCGAGGACGCCAATGCGTCCACAGCAGACGAAGCCCCTGCCAAGGCAGATGCAGCCGCCCCCGCAGCGGTCGAAGAAGCCACTCAGGCGGATGCGCCTGTGTCCGCTGAATCTACGGCCGTCCCCGCCGCCGTGGCAGTAGCAGCGACCGCTGCGCCGGTTGTCACCGCCGCGGTCGAGGGCGCAGAAAGCGTTCCCACTTCCGAACCTGCTCCCGCAGCCGATCCCGACTTCCATCGAGGCGCGCCTTGCGCGCGCGGAAGAGGAACTTCGGCTTCTTCGCGAGGAGCGCGAGGCACGCGAAAACGTGCTCACGCAGCCAGCAGTACCGCCCACGCCGAAAAAGCGCAGGCGCCGCCGCTTCCTCCCTATTCTCATCACGATTTTAGTCTTGCTCGGCGCGGCTGCGGCGTTCTTCCTCCACTCCGACTTTAAGAAGGACCTCGAAGCCTACCGCCTTGTCGAGGCGCGTGTCAAAGAGGACCCGATGACCATGGACGTCACGGTCGACGCCTCCTATGGCAAAATCAGCCTGAGCGCGGATGCCTCCGTCGCCCGCACGAAGAAGGACGGTGCTCCCATCACCTGCATCGAGCGCGACGGCGCGGCGCTCTACTACGCAGACGGCGCGATCTACCTTGAAAACGGCAAGTCTTACGCTGTCGGCGGCGCATTTCCGAATTACGCCGAGCTCATGGATGAGACCGCCGAGCTCTGCCGCACGCTCACGGTGACAAAATCCGTTGACGGGCAGGAAAAGCGCTACACCCTCACCGCCGAGGGCGACGACGCGAGCACACTGCTGCGTCTTCTCACCTCGGACGAGATCGCGAACGCCGCATCGCTTTCCGCGATCCGCGTGGATCTCACCGCCGAGAGCGGCGAGCTGATGGACGTAAGCTTCACGGCGGAAAACTCCGGAGATCTTCGCGTGGAGGCCGCCGCGCACTTCACCGACGCGCTCGCGCCGGTGATCCCCGACGATGTGCTCACCGCCATCCATTCGGGCAGCAATGACGACGCTTCCACGCTGACGGACAACGCGCTCCGTCTGCTGGGTGCCTGGGGCGAGCTGACCGCGGACGATCTGTCCGCCGACATTGCTCTTTCCGCCGACTGCGGCCCGATCGTGCTGAACAGCACGCTCCAGTACGACCGCAGCAGCATCGACGGTCAGAGCTACGGCAGCATCCGCAAAAATACGCTCGCCGTCTACTTCTCCGGCAGCAAGATCTGCGACGCGGACGGCAACAGTGTCGACACCGCGAGCCAGCAGCTCGTCGATGCCACGTCGCTCATTGACCTCTGCTACCAGTCCATTCTGAACGGCAGCGCGGGCTGCGATAAGGTGAGCGACGGCTATCTCTACGGTCTTTCGCTCGACTCCGACGCGATGAGCGAGCTCGCCGCCGCCATCGCGCCGGATATCAAGGCACAGAATGTGACCTTCTCCTCCGGACGCATTTCCGTCCGCGTGAGCGAGCAGGGCGAGCTCCAGTCCGTCAACATCTCGTGCAGCGGCGCGCTGCACCTCATCCTCTCCGACGCTCCGGTGTCGCTCTCCGCCGTCATCACGCCGGCGGATCGCGAATTCTCGATTCCCCAGCGGGCGCTCAATGCGCTGAAACAATAGAAAAGCGGAGGGAGTTACCAATCATGGAAAATGGCATCATCAGCATCAGCCGCCAGTTCGGCAGCGGCGGCCACGAAGTGGCCGTGAAAACAGCGGATCTCCTCGGCATCCGCGTCTATGAGCGCGAGCTGATCCGCCTCGCGTGCGAGTACGGCGAGCTTTCGGAAAAAACGCTCTCCCCCTCGGACGAAAAGGCGACCAACCCCTACCTCTTCCAGACCGTACACGAGGGCAACCACCACGTGCTGCGCGGCAAGCCGACGAGCGAGGTGCTCTTCGCCCTGCAAAGCCACGAGATCCGCCGCATCGCCCGCCACGAGGAGTGTTCGTGGGGCGCTGCGCAGACTATGTGCTGCGCGGCGAAGACGTGAGGCTTCTCACCGTGTTCGTCGCCGCGCCGGACGAGCACCGTATCCAGCGCAAAATGGCGCAGGAAAAAAGCTCACGCGCGACCAAGCCATCCGCCTGATCCGCAAGATGGACAAGCAGCGCCGCAAGTATTACGAGAGCTACACCCACAAGGCCTGGGGCGCGCCGGAGGGGTATGATCTTTACCTTGACACCGGTGCGCTGTCGACCGCTGACGCGGCGGCGGTCATTGCGGAGCGCTTCCGCAAGCTGTAAAAAGAAAGAGCTGTCTCTCGAGAGACGGCTCTTCTTTTTTTCGCACAGGTGCGAAGTGCTCTGCGGCATACATGCCGCGTGATGCGACCCCCATTTTCTTTCCCGAGAAAGAAAACGGACGTCGCCCGTCCAAAAGAAAGGTGTTTCCCATTGCAAGCGAGCAGCTCGAAGAGCTGCAATGCTTGCCGAATCGGGTACCTACCAAGCAGTGTATCTAAACGACTTGACTATCTTCTATCTTCGCTGTCGCTTTGCCTGCAATTCGCTACCCTTTTACGCAATCTCCGCCTACTTTGGATTTGTGCAGATTTGCTTCTGCCTGCCAAGCAGCATTGTTGGGGCTTGCCGCGATATGCGCACTTTCGATAGCAGTCGATTACACCGCACCGAAACAAGATTCGAGAGCGGCAGCGGATAATAGAAGCAGAGGCAAGTCGTATAGCAGCTCTAATGCGGCTCCGCCGCGTGCAGGCATTCTCATTCCGGAGGTGCCAAGGTCATTCGAGCCCGAGACTGCCAATCAAATTCCTTTCTCTTGGGGTCAAAAAGGGGATATTCTCTTTCCGAGGAAAGAGAATATCCCCCCTAACCTGCGCGGCCGCAGGGAATTTCTAAAGGCTTCCTGAGCCTTTAATTCTTTGCAAAATGAATGGTAATCGGACAAATCTCTGCTTTTGTCCCCACGCGCATGTTGGGTCCGAACAGGCCGACGCCGGAGGTGACGATGTTGTGCATCTTTCCCTTTTGAAAATACCCGCAGGCATTTTCCCACATCAGCTTGATGGTGAGATTTCCCGGGAACATCTGTCCATCGTGCGTGTGGCCGCAGAGGTCTATGTCGACGCCCGCGTCCGCAAGCTCCTGCAGCTCCTTGGGCTGGTGGTCGAGGACGATGATGGGCTTATCCTTGTCCAGACCTGCCGTGATCTCATCGGGCGTCTTGCGCGTCTCGATGCCGCGGCCCGGGCGGTGTGCGTCGGGGCGGCCGTAGAGATAGAATTTTCCGTCGATGACCTCACCCTCGTCGCGCAGGAGCGTGATATTCGCGTCCTTCAAGAATTCGTCCATGCGCGGGTCGCTCTCCTTCTTCTCGCTCTGGCGGAAGGTGAAGCCTGCGAGCACCGGCTCTTCGATGTCGTGGTTGCCGTAGCAGGCGTAAACGCCGTATTTCGACCGGATGCTGCGCAGCGTGGCGGCGATGGTCTCAGGGGCTTCCACCGCCTCCCACTCGTTATCGAAGATGTCTCCCGCGATGACGACGAGGTCGGCGTCCTGTTCGTTGATCCTGTCTACCATCTGCTGCATCTGCTTTTCGCCGATGTTGTAGCCAAGGTGCAGGTCAGCCACGAGCACAACCTTCATCTCGTCCATGCCCTCAACAGTCTTATCGACCGTCACGTCATACGGCGTCACGTGGATGATGCGCGCGTTGACGACGCCCCAGATGGATGCGATCAAAATGACCAGCGCGCACACACAGCCCGCGATGCGGTGCATCTGTGTCGTGACGAAAATGTGCTTGAACGGCAGCACATACCCGAGCAGCAGCCGCAAAAGATCCGCGGCGATGACCGCGAGCAGCACATACAGCAGAACGCCCAGCCAGTAGTTGCCGATGAGCTTCATCACGCGCCGCGCCCGCCCCTCCGGCAGGAAAAACGCGATGACGATGGAGCAGGCCAGAAACGCCTGCACAGCCACGGGCAGCGCCCAGTGGCGCGCTGTGCGGAAAAACGGGAACCAGGCCTTCACCCAGCCCATCACGCGGCGCAGTAAATAGTAATTCGCCAGCAGGTACACCGGCGCAAGCAGAATTGCGATCATGTCAACGCGGGAGCATCGCTCCCCTCGCTTCCTTTCGAATCAAAAATCTTCGGTCATCATAGCACGTTTTTCTATCCATTGCAACGCATCCCCGCGGTTGACATTCCGCATGCGGCATGGTACCTTTAGAGTCGAAAAATAACATGGATCAAGGAGGACGATCCGATGAAAATGCTCGAAACCATCCACATTCTCCCCGTGCGCGCGGAGAGCGCTGCGCCCGCGCCGCTGCGCGGCAAAAAGCTCGACCAGCGCGCCGTGCTGCAAGTCGTCCGCAAGGTCGACTGGAAAAAGGCCGGCCTCATCGCCGGCGGCGTGACCGTCGTGTGCGCCGCAGCCGGCACAGCGAGCCGGTACAAATTCTATCAGGGCATCGTCGCGCGCGAGCTCAAAAAGCAGCTCGCCCCGCTGAACGACAAGCTTGACGCCCTGCAGGCTGAAAACCGCATGCTGCGCGCGGAGCTTGAAAAGAAGAACGCCCCCTCCGAGGAACAGAACTGAACCAAAATTGCCCGAACAAATTCCAGTTCGGGCGATTTTTTTGCTCTCCCGCTGGCGCTTTCCCCCTCCGCATGGTAAAATGGGCAAAAACAGCACTGTTTTCCGCAAAAAGTCTTCATTGCTACCCACGGTTGCGCAATTGTCTACTGCAATACATGGCATTTCGCGCACACTAACGCTATGCTTTTTGCGAAAGGAGGAACCATGGCACTACCTGAAAAACTCTATGCACTGCGCAAAAAGAGCGGTCTTTCGCAGGAGCAGCTTGCAGAGGCGCTGAACGTCTCGCGTCAGGCCATCTCTAAATGGGAGGGCGGCAGCGCGATGCCTGAGAGCGACAAGCTCCTCGCGCTGAGCAATTACTTCGGCGTCTCGCTCGACTACCTTCTAAAAGACGGTGCGCCGAATGCCGCGCCCGCCGAAGCGCAGGAGGAGCACCGGACGATGCGGCTTTTGAGCCTCATTCTCTGCTTCGGCGGCGCGGCCGCGCTGATCGTCTATGGCGTTTTGTCGATCCTTGTCCCGTCCGTTCCCGCGCAGATCAGCGGATCGTCGATGATCCGCATCGACGGCAGTGGCATTTTTCTGCTGCTCTGCGTCGCGGCCATCGCCGCGGGCGCGGCGCTGCTGCTCAAAAGCACCAAACACAAATAAGGAGGTCTCTCCATGAAAGCTCTGTCCCGCACCTTCGCCGCGCTGGCGATCCTGCTCTCCGACGTGATGTGCGCCGTTGTCGCATTCAACTACTGCGACATGCTCTGGGGCATCCGCTACGCTTCCTACAGCGCACCGGCGAGCACCGCGTTTCTGCTCGTCATCCCCTATGCCGCCGCCATCGCGGTCTGCACCGCGCTGGCAGTCGTCTTTTGGCGAAAAAGCGTAAAAGTCTGAAAAAGAACCACCGTATGGCCTGCCATACGGTGGTTTCTCCTTTACTTTCTCACAAACAGGATGCCGAGCGTGTTCGGGCCGCAGTGGCACGAGACGGTGCAGCCCGCCTGCGTCTCTTCGACGGTCTCAAACGATCCGTACTGTGCCGCTTCCTCCTTCGCCGCGGCCACGACGTTCGCGTCCGCCGCCGCGTGAGTGATGAACGCGAGCTCCGGCGCGATGTCCTCGCGCCCGTCAAGGCGCTCTTTTTACATACTGACGGATACACTTTTCAAACGAGCCGCGGTACTTCTTGCACACGGCCATCTTGCCGTTTCGCACCTCGATGCAGGGCTTCAGGTGCAGAAGATTCGCGCCCAGCGCGGCCACAGCCGAGCAGCGGCCGCCCTTTCGCATGTAGTCGAGGCACTCGATCAAAAAGCTCGCCTCGACCTTCGGCGCGAGCGCGCGCACGCGCTCGGCGATCTCCGCGCCGGAAAGTCCCTGCTCGGCGAGCTTCGCCGCCGCGACGACCAGAAGGCCCTGGCCGGTGCTCAGATTCTCCGAATCGACCACAAAGACGTTCGCATACTCCTGCGCCGCGGCGCAGGCATTCTGATAGCAGCAGGAGAAATTCGCGCCGATGGTGATCTGCACCACCGCGTCATACTCGTTCGCGTAGCGCGCGAACATCTCGCCGTACTCGTACTGGCTGACCGCCGACGTGCTGCAAAGGTCTCCGCCGCCGTCCACGTGGGCAAAAATATCCGCAGGCGTGATGTTCACACCATCGTGGAAGTCCTTGCCGTCCTTGATGACGCACAGCGGCGTGACGGCGATATCATAGTGCTCGAGCAGCGCGGGCGACAGGTCGCACGTGCTGTCGGAAATAATCTTCACTCGCATCGTTCGTTTCTTCCTTCCTGAAAGATAAAAACCTCATCTGCGGGCATCCCCGCCGGAACTTACAACATCAGATTTTATATTTTTACCGCAAGCAGATGAACTCTTTCTCAACGCAACATCAACTTCTGTTGATATTTCTCCCACCGTTCCGCAAAAAAAGGGCCCCCGAAGGTTTTCTTCGGGGGCTCTCCTGTTGCTTTTATCGCTTACTTGCTCAGGCAGCGATAGAGGAAAGTGACGATCTGGCCGCGCGTGCAGTCGCCCGCGGGGTCGAAAGTCGTCGCGCTCGCACCGGTGGTCACACCGTTTTCCACGGCCCACAAGACGGCGTTTGCGTAGTAGGCGTCCGCCTTGACATCGGTCAACGGATTCTCTGCCTTGCTCTCAGGGGCTGTTCTGCATGCGGTACAGGAACGTCACGATCTGGCTGCGCGAGCAGGTCGCGTCGGGCGCGAACAGCGTGTCGCTCATGCCGGAGGTGATCTTGTTCTCGACGGCCCACAAAACGGCCTTATCGTAGTAGCTGTCCGCCTTCACGTCGGTGAAGGTCATCTCGCTTGCGGTCGGCTCGGGGCTGCCGGCGGCGCGCCACAGGAACGTGACGGCCTGCGCGCGGGTGCAGGAGTCGTTGGGGGGCGAAGGTCGTCTCGGTCTTACCGGAGGTGACCTTCTTATCCACGGCCCAGTTCACAGCGTCCACATAGTAGGCGCCTTCCTTGACATCGGTGAACACGCTCGGCTGGAGCGCTTCATCCTTCGTGATGTACTCGACGAGCTCAACGCCCAGCTTGTGGGCCTTTTCAGCCATGGTCTTGCCGTTCTCGGTGGCAAGGGCGCGGGCATCATCCGCCTTGGCGAGCTGGTCGGTCGTGACGAAGTCCTTGTAGAGCTCCTGCTGGAGGGCGGCGAGTTGATCGGCGACGTAAGCCTTGGCCTCGGCCTTCAGGGGCTTGCCGGTGATCTTGTCGGCGTTGGCGATGTAACCGCCGAGACCCTCAAACGTGAAGTAATAGGAATCCTTCCAGTTGCTCGGATACGCCTTGAAGCCGGAAACGCGCTGCCAGTTGCCCTCGGCATCCTGCGCCCAGCTCGTGCCGTAGGTGCAGAAGGTGTCGGGCTTTTCAGTCGTAAACTTCGCGGACGCGGTGCTGACCTGATAGCCGGAGTACATGCTGTCGATCAGCATGGGATAGTACGGGACAAACACGTTGTAGGACATGTTGCCGACGCCGACCCAGCCCACGGTCGCGGTCTCGACCGGACGATCCTTGAAGAGCTGGAAGATCTCGATCTCCTGGTTGCTGGCCTTGCCGATGGAGGAAAGCTTGTAGTAGCCGAACACATCGTCCTTGTCGAGCTTGCGGTCGGCCTTGATGTTGGTGTAGAGCGCGACGAGCTTGTCGCTCGCGTCAAGGTCGGAGATGGTGAACTTCGTGTTGTCGGCCACGAGCGCGTCGCTGTCATATTTGTAAGCCGCGTTCAGGTAGTTCAGGCCGTCGATCATGCGCTGGTCCATCTTCTCGCTGATACGGGCATAGGACGCACGGAAGTCGATGATGTTCTTTTGCCTCGTCGCCGACGAACGTTCCGGCCTTCTTCGCCACCGCGATCAGGTCCTTGGAGGCGATGACGTTCTCATCGTCCAGATCGATGCGGCCGATGACGGCCATGTTGGGCTCAAGAAAGATCATGTTGTCGTTGAGCTTGATGGCGACATACTGCGTGCCGCTGCAATTTTCAACGTACCAGACCTCGTCCTTGTCGCAGACGAACACGCCGGAGGCAGCCACACAGCCGTAATTCTCGTAGATGTCGAGCAGCAGCTTCACACCCTCGCGCGCGGAGGATGCCTCGGCCAGGATGATGGTCGGGATATCGGTCTCTTCAATGCCGATGCGCTCGCTCTTGTTCGCTTCCGCCCATTCGGCGTCGCGGTACGGGTCGGCTTCCGTCACCTTTTCGTTGCCGTAGAGCGTTTCGGTCGCGGAGACGGACACGCCCTTTTCGTTCGTGCCGAACTCGGTGTAGGAGTAGTTCCTCCTGCGTGAAGTTTTCCGCCACATGCTCGGTTAAAAAGCGCTTGATGGCCTCGACCTTCTCGACCTGTGTTTTGTAGAAGTACGGCCGCTCGCTTTCCTCCTGCGGGATGGTCATGGCATCAAGGCAAAGCAACAGCTCTAAAATCTTGACCTTGAAGTACGGGATGCGGATCTTTTCCGGCACGCGGTACATCTCGCCGAAGATGTGCTCCATCCGCTCCGCCCCGCGGACGACACGCGGCGTGCTGCCGAGCTGCCAGCGCTCGATGATCTTCTCCGGCGTCGCGGGAAAGTCTTTGACTTCGCGCGGGAGCGATTCTCTCACAATGTCTCGGTCGAACGCGACCGTCAGCCCGTGGGAGTGGCAGGACGGAAAGTGGAACGTGCCCGTGTGCTGCTCGCGCAAATCGAGCTTCATATCCCCTGCCGCCGTGTAGGCGACCAAGTTGTCGCCCGCGGCGTATTCCATGCGCCCCTCGCGGCAGTGGTCGATGGCGAGCATCCGCCGGTCGGCCACAAAGTCGCACTCGTAGTGCTCCATGTGAAAGTCGTTGAACGCGAGCATCACGCCCGAAAAGATCTCATAGGTGGTTATCGTGCCGTCGCCAGTCTCGTTTCGAAACTGCCAGACCGCGCAGCCGTCGCTCTGCGCCAGCAAAATAGCGCCCTGATGCTCCAATAATTTCTCTGCGGTCATCTCTTTCCGCTCCTGTCCTTCGGGTTAGTTGTCTCTAACCCCTTGGCAGTATATCACTGCTTTCGCCGCTTGTCTTTCCCCATCAGGCAAAATTGTTCCGTTTGGACGCCAATTTTGCCGCCGTGGGTCAAAAAAGAGGGCGGTAACTCCCGTCCTCTTTTTTATTCCTTTACCGGTTCACGAGCAGCTTTTTCATGCCGCGCTCGAGACCGTCGACGGTCAGCGGGTACATGTCCACCGCCCTTGCGATATAGCCGTAGCTCTCGCCCCAGTAGCCGCCCCCCAGCGAGGGGGCTCCTCGGGATTGAGCCAGATCAGGTGATCGTAGTGTTCGCGGAAGCGCTTGATCTGGTCAAGCCCCGACCACTTCACCTCGCCGGCACGGAAGTCGTAGCGCTTTTCCATCAGTTCATACATATCCATCAGCGCATCGCCGACCAGAATGACCTTGTAATCGTTGCCGAAGTTCTGCAGGATCCAATCCGTCGCCACCGCGTGATCGCGGTACATGCGCGGCTCGGTATAAACATTTGAATAGATGCAGTTATGAAAATAGTAAACGTGCAGCTCTTTGAAGTGGTTTGACTGCCGCGCCGCCTGAAAGAGCATGGAGCAGAGGTTCGAATAATAGTCCATTGAGCCGCCGGAATCCATCAGCATCAGCACCTTGACGGTATTTTTGCGCGGACGCTTGTAGCAGACCGACAGCGTTCCCGCGTTGTCGCAGGTCTCGCGCACGGTCCCATCCACGTCGAACTCCGTTTTGGCCTCCTGTGTCTGCTCGGAATACTGGCGCAGCAGGCGGAACGCCATCTGAAACTGACGAATATCGAGCACATTGTCCTTGCGGAAGTCGCGGAACCTGCGCTCCCCCGCCACCTGAAACGCGCGGCGGTACATGCTCTTCCCGCCCACACGGATGCCCTGCGGGGCTGTGGCCGCTATTGCCGAAGTTTGAGTAGCCGTTCGTACCGATCCAGTACGAGCCGCCGTTGTGCTCCTCGGTCTGCTCCTTGAGGCGCTCTTCGAACATTTTGAGAATTTCCTCAATGCTCTTTCCTCATAGCCCTGCGTGCGCAGGAACTTGCGGAACTCCTCCATTGCGGCGGCAGGGTTGTTGAGCCAGTCCATCAGCTCCTTGGGAAGCTCGTCCTGATATGGCACGCCGTCGAAGTATTCAAGGAAGATCTGGTCGAACTTGTCGTAATCCGCCTCGGACTTGACGAGCACCGCGCGACAGAGCTCGTAAAAGCCCGTGAGCGAATCGTGCTGCAGGTCCAGCATCAGCCCCTCGATGAGCGTCATCCACTCATTCAGGCTGACGCGAAAGCCGTGCGCGCGCAGAAGGTAGAAAAATCCAGTAAACATGGCGTTCTTATCTTCTCAGTCGGCGCTGCACGGTGGAGATATCCTTGTCCTTTTTGAGGAGCACCCCGATGAACGGGATCTCCTTCGTGATGCGGGACGTGTCCACGCCGGTAAGCTCGAGCGCGCGGATCCAGTCGACAAGCTCGGATGTCGAGGGTTTTTTCTCCACCGAGTCGATCGAGCGGATATAGTAGAACGCCTGCATCGCCTGCATCAAAAGCGTCTCGTCGACATGATCGAAGTGGACGCGGATGATCTTTTCCATCTGCTGCTGATCGGGAAATTCAATATAGTGGAAGATGCAGCGGCGCAGGAACGCGTCCGGCAGCCCTTTTCCGCGTTCGAGGTGATGATGACGATGGGACGGTGCTTGGCCTTGATGGTCTCCTTCGTCTCGGAATGTAGAATTCCATCTTGTCGAGCTCCCAAAGAAGGTCGTTCGGGAACTCGAGGTCTGCTTTGTCGACCTCGTCGATCAGCAGCACGACCTGCTCGTCGGCGGAAAACGCCTCGCCGAGCTTGCCGAGCTTGATATACTTTGCGATATCGTCCACGCCGGATGTGCCGAACTGGCTGTCGCATAAACGCTGCACCACATCGTAGACGTACAGGCCGTCCTGTGCCTTCGTCGTGGACTTGACGCTCAGATGATGAGCTTTTTTGCCCAGCGCCTCGGCCACAGCCTCGGCGAGCATCGTCTTTCCCGTGCCCGGCTCGCCCTTGATGATCCGGGCTCACAACGTAGATTTTGCTGCCTTTGAACGTATTTTCCATAGTGTGCTCCTTGCAAAAAATCAAAATCAATGATATTTTACCCTTTGCCACACGCCCCTTGTCAAATTCATTGTTTTTGACCTGTCCCCAAATTTTTTCTAAAAATTTGAAATTTCCTCTTGCATTTCCCTGAAAGCTGTGGTAGTATAACACCGTTGTCCGATATGAGACACGCGCCGTTAGCTCAGCTGGATAGAGTCGTCTGGCCCATACGGACCAGAAGGCCAGGGGTATGCGCTTCATGGCGTTCTCTGCGCGGCATTTCAACATATTGACAAAGGGTTCGATGGAATCAGCCCATCTTTCGCGCATTCCGCTAATGCGGCCCAAAATACCTTTATGGTGGCGCATAGTTTTTAGAGACAGTCCGCCCGCCCACCATCTTGCAGCCGTTCCGATATTTCTCATCAAAATAAGTCTGGAAACACCTCTACCGTACAATCGCACAGTTTTAGCCTGTTCTCGTCAAAGTATGGAAGGATATGTGTTTTTCAACCGTGCCATGATAACTTCTGTATGTCACCTCATCTACTCGCCGCCTCATACGTGTAAGCCATCATGAACACAATCCGCCACAGTCATATCTGAACACACTACCGGTTTCGCTTTTCTTCTTCCGTCAGCTTCTCCCGCAGCATCTGTTTCCGCCTTGCGTTTATTTCCTTTTTTCAGGCAGAACCGGTAGATATCCATTTTGTTTTTCTCTTTCCGTTTTCCAGTACTGTTGAGCACCATATAGTATTTGCCATTTTTACTTGCAGACTCCCTGTCATAATAACTCCCTTTCGACAGCAGAAGATTGTCTGCTATTATGGATTGGCTACAGTATAGCGTGCTGACAGCACAAAGTCGAGCCTTTGGTATAATGATTTTTTGTACCAATGCGCTTATAGCCTATCTGATGCGTATGGACAAGTTGATACGGTATTTCGCCCAAGTCCCAGAGCGCTGCTGGAGATTTCAACTCAGTCAAGTTTTCCGGAGGCGGAACTACATGAAGCAGGGACGGGACACCACACGGGAAGAACGTGTTCAGATCGTCAAGGACTGTCTGGCCAGTGGAAAAAACTACGGCGAGATGGCCCTGAAATACAAAGTAAGCTACCAACAGGTGCGCACCTGGACGCTGCGGTTCGAGGATATGGGCGAGGCCGGTCTGGAGGACCGGCGCGGAAAGAGAAAGAAAGATCAGGTGCATAGAACCGAGCTGGAGAAAGCGCAGATCGAGATTGAGCAGCTCAAGCACAAAGCTGTATCTGGCAGAAATGGAGCGTGACCTGCTAAAAAAATTGGACGAGATCGAGAGGAGAGATGCCTTTCGGAAGTGAGACAGCGCCGCATCTATGCTGCGATCCAGGAAGCACACGAGGAAACGGGTATCCCCATAGAATTGGCCTGTAAGCTGCTCCATGTGGCACGCTCGGCCTACCACAGATGGGCCTCTGGAAAGCTGAGCCGGCGGACCGCGGAAAACGAGCATCTCGCGGATACGATCGAGAAGATCCATGAGGAAAGCCCGATAAAAGGGTTACCGGAGACTCAATGACGACCTGCGCCATGACCACGGTATCCACGTCAATGACAAGCGGTGCTCCGCATCTGCAGGGTCAGAGATATCCGTTCCACGATCAAGTACAACAACCATGGCTGCACGCGGCGAGCGAAGAACCCGCAGTATCTTGCTGAGAATCTTTTGGACAGGCAGTTTTATGCCGCAAAGCCCAATGAGAAGTGGCTCACCGATGTGACCGAATTCAAGTGGTTTGAGGGTATGAAGGTACAAAAGCTCTATCTGAGCGCCATCCTCGACCTTTGCGATCGGCGCATCGTGTCCTATGTGCTCAGCGAACGCAATGACAATCCGTTGGTTTTCAAGACCTTTGATAAGGCTGTGAAAGCCAATCCGGACGCGCATCCTCTGTTCCATAGTGATAGAGGGTTCCAATACACCAACCGTACCTTCCACCACAAGCTTGTGCAGGCTGGGATGACGCAGAGTATGTCCCGCGCGGCGCACTGCATTGATAACGGTCCCATGGCGGGCTTCTGGTACCAGTGGCCGCGCTCGGAATCCGAGGTAAAGACGCTAACGCCGCAGCAGTACCGCTGGCTCATGGAGGGACTGCAAATTGAGCAGCCAAAGGCCCACCGGCCGGTGACAGGATTGACTGCGGTCTGAACGGGAAAATTGCCTGAAACCCATTGAAAACACTGGCTTTTCTCGCTGTTTTGTAGTATAATTTTCTCATGGAAAACAGAGAAAATCAGACAAACAACACGGACGAAATGGTGACCATTTCCCGTGCGGAATATGAACAGCTCCACAGGAAAAAGCGCAGATGGAATCAACGCGAGTGAGTCTTGAAGCAGAGCGCATCAAGCTTGAGGCGGAACATGCAAGACTGGAAGCAAAGCTTGCCACCCTTGAACAGGAGCAGGCCCAAGTCATAACCAGCCTTACATTGCAGAACGAGTGGCTGCTGGAGCAGCTGAAGCTGTCCAAGAAGAAGCTGTTTGGCCGCTCCTCAGAGCAGGCGGAGCAGCTGGTCATGGAGCAGCTGAGCTTTACTACAACGAGGAGGCCTATGTTTCCGGAACCAAAGCCGCCGCGGAGAAGCTTGTTGAGGTGCGGGCGCATGCGCGCAAGCGGCAGTCCGGCAATGTGCTGGACGTCGTTCCGGAGGGGGCTCATACCGAGGTGGTAGAGCACCGTCTGCCAGAGAATGAGTGGATCTGCTCTGCCTGCGGCAGCGAATTGGTTGAGATCGGCAAAGAGGTTCGCCGGACGCTGCAGATGAAGCCGGCGGAGTTCTGGATCCGCGAGGACGTATACTACACCTACGCCTGCAAGAACTGCGAGCAGGAGACCGGCGAGGCCAACATTGTAAAGACAGCGAAAGAGCCTGCGCTGCTGCCAGGCAGCTTTGTCTCTGCGGAGGCAGTGGCATATCTGGCAGCACAGAAATTCGTCATGCACTCGCCGCTGTACCGGCTGGAACAGGAATTCAACCGTCAGGGCTTGAAGCTGTCCCGGCAGACGATGGCCAACTGGCTGTTGAAGGCTTCCGCATGCGGAGGCTTTCCTGCAAGGCTTCTCGGGCTGGCTGCACGCGGACGGATACCAGGGATACCACAGGCTGCCGGGGAACATCCGTGTGGTGGGCTGCTGGGCACATGCGCGGCGAAAAATTTGACGAGGCTCTGCAAACGCTGCCCAAAGAGATGCAAAAGGACTCCCCGGCAGCTATTGGCGAATGCGATTGCTCGCAGCTTTTCAAGCTGGAGCAGGCATTGGCGGAGCTGACGCCGGAGGAGCGGTATGAAAAGCGGCTGGAACAGGAGAAACCTGTTTTAGACGCGCTGTTGTCATGGGCAAATGAGATGCAGGCGAAAACAGCGCCGAAATCTGCGCTGGGGAAGGCCATCCACTACCTGCTGGAGCAGTGGCCGTATTTGACGAGGTATCTGGAGGATGGCCGTCTGGAGCTGAGCAACAACCGCGCCGAGCGCAGCATGAAAGCCATTTGTGATGGGCAGGAAGAACTGGCTGTTTGCCAATACGCCGGGCGGCGCTCAGGCCAGCAGTGTGATCTACAGCTTGATTGAAACGGCGAAGGAGGAACGGCTTAGATCCGTACCGTTATCTGCTTTGGGTTCTGCGAAATGCGCCGCAGCTGAGTAAAACTGACGAAGCATGGGCCGAAAAGCTGCTTCCTGCAAATGCCCCGGAAGAATGCTATATGCCTCATAAATAGCGAAGTTGCTCCCGCGATTTTTGGAGAGCAACTTTTTTCCTGTGCCATAGAAATTACCCTTTCTATTTGGTAAATAAGTTCATCCTCCTAGTGAAAGGGTAATCAATGGGTAACTTCAGTATAACATAACCGTACAAATTTGTCATGTGGATTGCTCAGAAAGACATAGAGCTGACGAAAATATAGTCCGGTTGCGCATTGACAAGGCTTGTCAACCTGAACTAGAGTATAAACAGGATATGCGCATATCTGCTTGGAGGGATACCATGAAAACAGCTTTGGCGGTGATTCGGACACGCTGTAACTACTCACAAACGGTCTTGGCTTCTGCGCTTGGTCTTTCGCGTCAGGTCGTCAGTGCGTGGAAAACGGAAATAAGAAGATCCCCGAGGGACGGCTTACCGAACTTGCTTTGTTGTTTGGTGTCCCGGTAACGCTTTTAACGACGGAGGAGCTTGACGTTGTTGAACGCTGGTGTGACAGGCCGGTGTTTCCCACGCAAAAGCAAGGCCGGCAAGTGTTTTCGTTTGAACCTGTCGGTGAAAATCGGAACGTGATCCTGAACGAGCCGTCAGCCCCGATGCCAGCGGTGCAAAGCAGAGATCTGATGCAGCGCAGAAACTATACCATGCGGAAGCTTGCAGCATGTACGCAGATTCGCGCAGAGCAGCAGACAAAAGATCTGAGCATCGCAGAACCCTGTATCACAATTTTAGAGCAGATGCGGCGGCTCTTTGATACGGCCTTGAACGCAGAATCGCGTGTTCAGGAACAGATTCTGCGGTTCGTGCTGGAGCAAATTATGCTGCTGTGTCAGGTGCTTTCCCCGGACGCGCAGGACGCTGCGAACCTTACGGATTGGCAAAAACAGCAGCTTCAGATGCTCCGAACCCATTGGGCCACTATGAACCGTGAACGCAGAAAGCGAGAGCAAAAAGCATGCGATCGCAGAAACAAAGGATATCAAAGAATGCAGTCTGACGGAACGGCTCAACACACTCTACCACCACGCAATGACGCAGGGAATGGATCGTCGGGATCTGCAGCTCTATCTTGAACGGATTTGGGAGGAGGAATATGAAAGAGCAGATGCGAATTGAACTACATAACGAAACAGAATATACGGAGCGTATCTCATTTCAGGATATTTGGACACACGCAAGTAAGTTGAAACATGTCGGTTGCCGCGTGGCTGCAATCACAGACCGAAATTCGGTGGATGGCATTCACATGGCAGAGTACGAGTTTATGCGGAGAGGAATCCAGCCGATTTACGGCGTAACGCTCAGCTGCATCGATGTTGATGACCGCTATGATGTGGTATTGCTCGCGGCAAATCTGACGGGCCGTGACAATATTTTTTCGTTTGATCGAACTGCTGGAGAACAATCGGTTTTCGTTTGGGCATGCCATTACCAGAGAGCAGCTGGATGCCCATCGCAAAGGGAATCCTTCTGGGGGCGGCTGCAAAGAACGGTCAGATCGTTCGTGCCATTCTGCATCGGCGGGATCAAAGATATCTGGAGACGATCACGCAAGACTACGACTATCTGGAATTTACCAGTGAACCTTACGATATTGCAGCGACGGTGGTTCAGCTAGCCGCGCAGGGAAATCTGCCGCTGTGCGCCGTCCAGTATGCCGTGCTGAACGAGCCAAGTGTGCCACTGGAGAAATATGCCTACCTGACACTCTGCCGTTATTACTGGCAGGAGGCAGATGCACAGTATTTCAAAACGACAGAGGAACTGCGAGAGGAAATGAACGCTCTGTATGTCCTGCCCGTGGAAAAGCTGGTCGGTCAAAAGGTCTTGTACGATGATCCGCAAAGAGTATTTTCACGAGTGGAGCCGATGCCGACGTTAGAAGAAATTCTGTGTACAAGCGACGCCTCTTTTCATGTGGCGCGTATGCAGGAACTGAGGATTCGTGTAAATTGTGCAATACAGGAGAAATACGGCGCACATTGCCCGGCGCAGGTTTCAGAACGAGTGCAGGGAGCTGACGGAAATCGATGCGCAAAAGCAGGCGCATGTGATGTTGATGCTTGCAGATATGGCAAAACAGACAGTAACGCACGGGAACATATGATAGTTGCCGGAGAATACGCAAATTTTGAAATTCTCTATCTGCTTGGCGTCACAGGAGTTTGACCCCTGCCGCGCCATATTTATTGCAGGGCTTGCGGGTGTTGGCTGGAAACACAGACTGAGATCGGCGAGAAGCGTTGCTTGCCCGCGCTGCGGACAGATGGCTGTTGTATCCGGACTGAATGTACCGTTGGAACCGATACACGCATTATTAAAAGACGGCGCACACTTTGAGATTCGTGCTTCTGCTGAACGCATTTCACACTGGAAAGAAGATCTCAAAGAAAAAGCTATATTGTGCTGCAAACACCGCCAAGAGATCCGCTCCACAGGAAGCGGATATGGGCACGCTTTGTCAAATCGCGGCGGAACTCGGCGCGGGAGACTGGTGCAGGGAACGCGAATTTACATACCGGTTAACTTCCCATCTGCCGCGAAATCGGGACAGCGGCACATTCAAAAATGGCTGCTGCCGGGTGAGCGCATCGGACCTTTATAAAACACCTGCCAGCGCGAAAGCTTGCGAAGAACATTTACCAGCTCGAAATGCAGCCGAGCTATGCGGTTGAATGTGCCAGTGTTTCCCCGACTCCCAAAGTGCAAAACATTGTCATTCCTTGCGGCCTGCGAAAAGGCTACCGATATTTCTGCAAGCGAGATCTTGCTCAACGCGCAGGAGGTTCTGCATATATCAGAGCGGTTGTGCTGCGCGAAAAAAGAACCGACGGACGCTGCTGCGTATGCGCTTTGGGTATGTGGTTTCAGTCCGGAGGAACCACATGAAGAAAATGATCTGTACCCATCGGTTCAGGCAGTTGTGCAAAAAAATGCCGCTAAAGAGTTTTGCAGATCTGACGAGGGCCTTTTCGATGCAGCATGGAACAGGGAACTTGGATAAACAATGCAGAAAGCCTTTTGGCTACAGGAGCAGTGACAACGGAACAGGTTATTGCATGCAGAGAAGATGTGATGGAATATCTGTTGGCTCGTGGGGTCGAGAGAGAAACAGCTTATGAAATGATGGAAGGTGTTCGCAAGGGGGCGGGCAGATGCACTTTGGAATCTGAGCAATTCTTCTCCGGACGCCAAGCGACAGCAACAGATTTTGCAGGATTGTGGGGCAGAGGATTTGGTTCATAGAGTTGCAGAAAGATAAAATATCTGTTTCCACGCGCCCACGCAGCGGCCTTTTTCTGCAAGTTTGATTAGAATTATGTGGTATTGCATTCATGAACCGGAGTGTGCTGCGCAAATCATGAAAGAACAGCAATGAACACAAAGCGGTCGGAAATTCTCGATACCTAGAGCGTTGACAGATCAATCTTATGGATTTCCAAAATACACGCCGATCGCTGTTTTTTTTAGACTTGATGTAAACTACATCAAGTATGCTAACTGCCCGGCAGTTAGGAAATCGTGACAGGAAATCCTGCCGACAACAGAATATTCCGAAGCGCACCATGAAAAAAATAATGAAGGAGCGCTGCGACCGAATAAATGGCCGCAGCGCTCCTTTGGTGCTCTTTAGGAGAAATATGGGGGTGGGACCACAATCCCAGACAACTGAATAACCAGCAACGCGGACAACACCACAGGTTGGGAAACGCGCACGGCACGCGCGAAGACCCGGAAGCAGTGAGCTTCTGGCGAGCGAGAAACGCACCGTGGGCAGCCCTGGCAGGCTGCATCATGCCGCCCAATTTGTTTGGACACAAATGTCCGGCCATAAATGGGGTCCCCACGAAGTAGCCTACTTCGTGGGGAAAGGAGAAAGAAACGGAGTGGTTGAGCTTTCGTGCTTGCACGGAAGCGAAAGATACGCAGTTTGTTTTGACGCAAGACAGGCTGACGTGGCTGGGGTTGCAAGCAGTAGAGACCCCTTCCACGAGCTGTGAGAGCTGCCAAGCTCTGTCCGCGCTGTTCCCCATCGCCGGGGGCGCGAGCTGCAAATACGGCGGAAGAGAAAACTATAGCGACTATACTAGCGACTACAAAAGACAAAAACCTGAGTTTCAAATTTACATAGCGACTAATGTAGCGACTACGACATCCGAAGCGCAAAAAATTTGAATTTCATGGCTTGTGCAAAATGAAAAGCAAAGAAATTCTTCTAAGCGGAATGAGAATCGGACTACACTTTTTTTGGCTTTTCTTGCTGCGCAAAAGAAAAGCGCAAGCATCGCGTTTTGGTACCAAAACGCAGCTTGCAGGGAAAACCCTGGCCCCAATGCCGCCTCCGGGCGGAAGATTACAGCTGAACTGCGGCACGAAGTCAGAAAAACGCACATCGACACAGCCATTTGCTCCGCTGGCGTGGGGCGCGTCGTGCCGACGGGTGCGGTTTTGCGGGCCAACTGCGCATCCGTGCAGGTCTGCGCCACACAAACGCCGCGTCCGCTCACCGTGGCAGTGTTTGAGGAACAAAAAAAACAAATGAAAGGGGGAGATTGGACTTGCGATTCGGCTGTGTTTGTGGTAATCGTGTGTGCTAACCGAAAACGAAGGAGGTAAACACGATGCCGAAACGACGAGCCAACGGCGAAGGCAACATTCGGAAACGGAAAGACGGACGCTGGGAAGGCAGATATACCGCTGGGCTACGATGCAAACGGAAAGGCGATCACGAAAAATGTGCTTGGCAAGACGCAGGCAGAAGTCAAAGACAAACTGCGGACTGCCGCTATCGAGGGCAGCAAAAACTCGACCCAGTGAAAGCAGGGAGCTATACACTCGAACAGTGGCTGAAGCTGTGGTACTCCGTTTACGTCGAGCCGCAGGTGCGATATTCGACCAAAGGGAGTTTTACCATAACGCGATTGATCACCACATCATTCCAAAGCTTGGAGGCGTGAAACTGGAAAAATTGACGATGCTGCAAATCCAGCAATTTTACAACGAGCTGCTCAAAACAGGTCGGGTGCAGAAGAAAAACCAGCCGGAGCTGAAAGAACACGGTTTAAGCCCCCGCATGGTGCAGTGCGTTCATGTGGTGCTGAATAAGGCATTGGAACATGCGGTGGAAGAAAAGCTGATTCTGGCGAATCCGGCAAAGAAATGCAAAATTCGAAAAAACCCGCAAGGAGATGAAATTCTGCCGGAAGCGTTGATCGGACCGTACCTGAGTGCGGCGAAAGAACATGGCATTCTTGCACCGATGTATCTGGAATTGACCGCGGGCCTGCGGCGCGGGGAATTGCTGGCCCTGCGATGGGAGGACTTGACGTTCAAAACCGTACCCTCTCGATCAACAAAAGCGTCGCGCGGCAGGACGGAAAGCTGGTCATCAGCACACCGAAAACGCCAAATTCCATCCGAACGGTGTTGCTCCCAGAAGATACAGTAAAACTTCTTGTGGAAGAGCATGAACGCCACCCCTGCGAATCCGTATTTGTTCCCCGTCTCCGCGTACCGGGGAGACATGGGATCCGGACGGATTTCGCAGGCTTCACGACAGGGATCATCAAAGAAATCGGCGCGGAACATGTGCGTTTCATGACATGCGCCATGTTCGCGACGTTATCGCTGAAAAAGCGGCGTGGACGTACGGACGCTGTCGGAAACGCTCGGCCACTTCAGCGCGGGATTTACGCTCAGCACCTATGTCCACTCGACACCGGGGATGAAACAGAGCGCGGCAGACGCGATCGGAAACACCATCCGAAACGCGATCTGAAGCGTGAAAGCGGCGGGCTGCAAACTTGCAGCCGCCGTTCAAACGTTCAAAATATTCTTGAAAACAGAGAAACTTGTGCTGTTTTGTCAAATAAATCTCAATAAATCCACCGCGTTTTCGCGCCCGTTTGGGTCAAATCTGGGTCAGGTCGCATGACTGCAAAAAAATGCGATCGATTATTTGCGGAAGAAAAAGTAAAGGGAAAAGTCCTGAAATCATGAGATTTCAGGACTTTTTGGTGGAGATAAGCGGGATCGAACCGCTGACCTCATGACTGCCAGTCATGCGCTCTCCCAGCTGAGCTATACCCCCATCGGCGAGGGTTATTATAACAGATGGCGGCTAGAAATGCAAGCATTTTTTCGAAAAATGCAGGAAATAAATTTGAACTTGCAAAACCTGCGAGGCGGCACGTGGGTACACGGCTAGGAAAGCGCAGTCGTCTCGCGGAGAATCCGGATATTGGCTTTGGCGGCGTAAAAGCGTGGAAAGGGGACTGCGCCGCGTTTCACTGCACAACATAATGTGCGGATTTTCCGGATGTTCCACTGCATTTTCTACAGATACCAGCATATTTTCGGCTTCAAAAATGCAATACCCCTGCACAGCAGAGGCGTCCGTGCCCCTGGGACGAGGGCAAGCAGCGTGCGCAGCCCCAAAACCTCATCCAGCGCATCGTTCGCTTCGCCAAACGCCGAGGTACAATCTGTGCTGCCTTTCTCAAACGTGACCCCCAAAATATGTCCCTGTTGCATAAAGATCGCGGACGAGAGCAGGCTCTGCGAGAATCTCCGCGGCTGTGAGGAAAATGCGCCGCGGAGCTGATAATCCGCAAGCAGCTCGGCGTTTTCCTGCATAAAATCGACGTTTTTGGAAGGCTAAGATAGACCGTCGCGGATGACCTCCTGCGGATCATCCGTGGGGAGTCCTGCGCGGTGTGTCCGGGGGCCTGCGGGTGATCTGGGATCGCTTGCGGAGGGACTGCTGGGCAACGCGGTAGGCGATGAGGTTCTCGGCCTTCTCGATGAAGAGCGAATCGTCATAGACCTCGCTGCCGGTGGTAAAGCGGAGGACGATAGCCGTCCTGACTTTCGAGCATGGAGACCTTGAGCCCAAAATGCGATGCGCAGAAGACCAGCGGGATGTAGAGCAGGCCGTTCCGGAACAGGGCCGTCTGCGTGGAGGTGTTCTGATTTTCGTCGCTGGTCTCGCCGGTGGCGAGGTCGAAGACGAGGCGGCTGTCCTTCGTGAACAGGACAAAAGTCTGCGCCGTGGCGTTATAGGCCGTCACGACGCCGCCGGGCCGCGCGTCGAATGCGGTATAGGGCACATAGACCACGCCGCCGGACGTATAGGGTAGGGACGTGAGCGTGACGGGAATTGTGTCGTTGACAGCGACGAAGAACAGGTCCCCCTCGGCCCCAGCCATTGGCGCCAGCGCGAGCAGCAGCGCAAGCGCAAAAAGCAGCACAAAAGGCTTCCGATATTTCATGCGCGCGCCTCCCTTCCGAATGATCTTTTTCGTAGTATACCACGAAAATCCGGCTTTCGCAATGGAATTCCCTTGCGGCGCGGCCAGCGGCGTGATATACTAAACAAACCAGGCGTCAGTTGACGCAAGAGGAGGTTGGTTATGACCCGGATCGTGAAGGAAAAAATTATTATCTGGACATTGCCGAGACCGTGCTCGAACGGTCGACCTGTCTGCGGCGGCAGTACGGCGCGATCATCGTGCGCAACGACGAGATCGTGGCCAGCGGCTACAACGGCGCGCCGCGCGGCCGCAAAAACTGCTGCGATCTCGGCTACTGCGTGCGCGAGCAGATGCAGATCCCGCGCGGCGAACGGTACGAGCTCTGCCGGGCGTCCATGCCGAGGCGAACGCGATCATCTCCGCCTCCCGCAACGAGTGCATCGGCGCAGACCTGTCTATCTGGTGGGGCACGATGCGCGGACCGGGGAAATTCTGCAGGACGCCACGTCGTGTTCGATGTGCCGCCGCATGATCATCAACGCGGGCATCCGCCGCGTGGGTCGTCCGGAATACGCGAGAAGAATTTACGGTCGTGCCCGTGCAGAGCTGGATCGACGAGGACGATACGATCTGAACTGTGCCTGCACACAAACCGATATGGGAGGAAACAGCCTTGTTTTTATGTATGTCTGACGATTTTTGCGGCGGCGATCGTGGCCGTTGACCAGTGGACGAAGGCGCTGGCCGCCGCGCAGCTGACGGACTGCGTGGATGTGATCATCCCCGGCTGGCTGGAGCTGCGCTATCTGCTGAACGACGGCATGGCGCTGAGCATGTTCCGCGGCGGGCGCTGGGTGTTCGTAGCGCTGACAGCCGTATTTTTTGCCTTCGTGGTCTGGATCATCGCGAAAGAAGCACCTGACGAAAAAGCCGGAGCTTTGGTGCCTCGCGGCGATCACCGGCGGGGCCATCGGCAACCTGATCGACCGCATCCGCACCGGCGCGGTCGTGGACATGATCTCGATCCTGGTTCTCGACGTTCAACGTCGCGGACATTTTCATTACCTTCGGCGCGATCATCCTCGTGCTCTATATTTTCATCAAAAGGACAAAATTCCTGTCCGACGGGCCGAAAAAAGGACAAGACCGATGACGCTGACGCTGAACACTGACGGACTCCGGCTCGACGCGGCGCTGGCCGCGCTGCGCCCGGGCTGAGCCGCAGCGCCGTGCAGCGGCTGCTGGAGGACGGGGCCGTCACGCTGGACGGGAGGCCGGTCAAGAAAAATGCGAAGCTCCGGCCGGGACGGTCCTGAACGTGGAGATCCCGGAGGCGAAGCCCTCGGAAAATCCTGCGCAGGGACATCCCGCTGGATGTGGTCTACGAGGACGACGACGTCATCGTCGTCAACAAGCCGAAGGGCCTTGTCGTCCATCCGGCGCCCGGCCACCCGGACGGGACGCTCGTCAACGCGCTGCTGCATCATTGCGGCGATTCGCTCTCCGGCATCGGCGGAGAGATGCGCCCCGGCATCGTCCACCGCATCGACAAGGACACATCCGGCCTGCTCATCGCGGCGAAAAACGATTTTGCACACGGCATCTTGCCGCCGCAGCTCAAGGATCCACAGCCTTAGCCCGGACATACGCCTGCATCGTCTGCGGCAATATGCGTGAGGACAGCGGCACGATCGACGCGCCCATCGGGCGCGACCCGGCGGACCGGAAAAAAGATGGCCGTCACCGAGAAGAACAGCCGCAGCGCCGTCACACACTGGGAGGTCATCGCCCGCTATCCGGGCTATACGCATGTGCTGCAAGCTGAAACGGGCCGACGCATCAGATCCGCGTCCATCTCGCCTGGCGCAACCATCCGATCCTCGGCGACACGGTCTACGGCCATAAGGCAAGCCGGAGCTCGGGCAGAGCAGCCAATGCTTCACGCGCGGGGCGACGTTTGTGCATCACCCGCGCACTGGCGAACGATGACCGTCCGCTGCGAGCTGCCGGACTATTTTACCGCGCTGCTCGAAAAACTCGGCAAACGATAAATATTATGCCTTGGGCCGGTGATCTCGGCCCGCTTTTTGAAGCGGTGCAAAATCGCGAAAGGCGGGCGGACAGGGTCGTCCCTTACGAAATCAACCGCGCTCGGCAATGCGCGCAACACTTGCAAAGCGGGGCGCGTCCTGTATGATGGAGAAAAAACGGCGAAGGCGGAACACGCAATGCAGCCCGGAAACAAACTCAACACGATCTATATTTCAGAGCGCGTACAGGAGCGTCTGCGCCCCGCGCGATACGCGGCGCCGACGGTGCTGGTGGCGCCGATGGGATATGGGAAGACGACGGCGGTGGAATGGTATCTGCAGTCGCGGGAGCGGGACGCGCGGCGGCGTCTGTGTGCGCGCAAACGCCTATTCCGACAGCGTACCGTTGTTCTGGGACGGGCTTTGCTGCGCG
>VOFC01001960.1_pt1 | contig 26000 bp, 43 predicted proteins | sample 5384161 | NCBI WGS metagenome assembly VOFC01 (sample SAMN12384722, study PRJNA508395) | human gut metagenome | isolation source: healthy gut B | host: Homo sapiens | reverse complement strand
AAAGACAGAGCTTGACTCAATGCCTGTTGAGGTGGATGAGATCACAAGAAAGATAATGCAGCTTGAGATTGAGGAGGCCGCCCTTAAGAAGGAAGAGGATCACTTAAGCAAACAGCGTCTGGCTGATATCCAGGCAGAGCTTTCAGAGCTTAAGGACAAGGCCAATAATCTCAAGGCAAAATGGGAGAATGAAAAGGCGAGTGTAGAGAAGATCCGTAACCTCAAGGAGGAAATGGAGAAGGTTAAAGCCGATATCCAGATGGCTCAGAGAAATTACGATCTTAACAAGGCGGCAGAGTTACAATATGGTAAGCTTCCTGCCATCAAGAAGGAGCTGGAGACCCTTGAGGCGTCTGCTTCCGACAAGGAAAGGGAGCTGGTACATGAGGTCGTATCCGAGGAGGAAATCTCCAAGATTGTTTCAAAGTGGACTGGTATACCAGTATCGAAGCTTACCGAAAGCGAGAAGAGCAAGACCCTTAATCTGGCAAATGAGCTTAAGAAGAGAGTTGTTGGACAGGACAATGCCGTAGAACTTGTAAGTGACGTAGACAAAGAAGTTCGTGTCGAGTTATCAAAAGAAGCAGAAGCGTATGTGGTAGACCACGGATTTGATCCGGTTTATGGTGCAAGACCGATGAAACGTTATCTGCAAAAAACAGTTGAAACCGAGGCAGCAAAAACTGATCTTAGCGGACCGTGTCCGTGCAGGAGACACCATCCTGATCGATGTGGAAAATGGAGCATTGACTGCAAAAGTGAAAGCATGATCCATGGATCAGCGAGCAACGGAATTATGAGTGAGCGATACTCATAATAGAATCAAACTTTAGAATATTATAAACAGGAGGCACTTCTCTTCCCAAGCAGAAGAGAAGTGCCTCCTATAAATTTGTCAGAAAAAAGATAATAAAAGTCCTTGACAAGTGGAAATTTTTGCTATAATATAACACCAACCTACTTGGTAGGGGTGTAAAAGAAAAAGAACAAATAAATCTTAAGAAAGAACGAGGTAAAGAAGATGAGTAATTATAAATTTGAAACATTGCAGCTTCATGTAGGACAGGAAAAAAGCAGATCCGGTAACAGATGCAAGAGCCGTACCGATCATGCAACCACTTCTTATGTATTCCACAATTCCCAGCATGCAGCAGACCGCTTCGGACTGCGTGATGCAGGAAAATCTATGGTCGTCTGACAAATTCCACACAGGATGTATTTGAACAGAAATTGCAGCATTAGAGGGTGGAGTTGCAGCATTAGCAGTTGCATCAGGAGCAGCAGCCATTACCTATGCAATCGAGGCATTAGCACAGGCAGGAGATCGCATTGTTGCACAGAAAACAGTTTACGGCGGAACATTTAACCTGTTAGAGCATACATTAGTACAGTTTGGAATAGAGACAACATTTGTCAATGCCCACGACCTCAAAGAGTTAGAAGCAGCTATTTTACCAAATACGAAAGCAGTTTACTTAGAGACACTTGGAAATCCAAACAGTGACATTCCGGATATTGATGCGATCGCAGAGATTGCACATAAACACGGCATTCCGGTTGTAGTAGACAATACTTTTGGTACTCCATATCTGATCCGTCCGATCGAGCATGGTGCAGATATTGTCGTACATTCTGCAACAAAATTTATTGGAGGCCACGGTACAACTCTTGGAGGAGTCATTGTAGATTCCGGAAAATTTGACTGGAAAGCAAGTGGAAAATATGCACCGATCGCAGCACCAAACCCAAGTTATCATGGAGTATCTTTTGTAGATGCTGCCGGTCCTGCTGCATTTGTAACATATATCCGTGCCATCCTGCTTCGTGACCAGGGAGCAGCAATTTCACCGTTTGCGGCATTTTTACTGTTACAGGGAACAGAGACACTTTCTCTTCGATTAGAGACATGCCGAGAATACCAAAAAGTCATTGAATATCTTCGCAACCATCCAAAAGTTGCAAAAAGTAAACCATCCATCCCTTCCGGATCGTCCGGATCATGCACTCTATGAGCGTTATTTCCCAAATGGTGGCGGCAGCATTTTTTACATTTGAGATCAAAGGTGGTCAGGAAGAGGCATACCGCTTTATCGATAATCTTGAGATTTTCTCGCTGCTTGCAAATGTAGCAGATGTAAAATCATTGGTGATCCATCCGGCAACTACCACACATTCCCAGTTGTCAGAAGAAGAGCTTGCGGATCAGGGAATCACACCATCTACGATCCGCCTTTCCATTGGAACAGAGCATATTGACGATATTATCGCATCTTGAAAAAGGATTTGCAGCAGTTTAAAAATAGGAAAGGGAAGGGAAAAGAATGATTTCGACACGCGGACGATATTCCATCCGTATTCTTTTAGACCTTGCCGAGCATGGTAACGGTGAATTTATCCCGATGAAAGAAGTGGCGGCCCGTCAGGGATATCCCTAAAATATATCGAGCGGATGATGCCGGTACTGAAAACAGGCGGGCTGGTAGACAGCCTGCACGGCATTGGCGGTGGATATCGGTTGACAAAAAGAGCCATCCGAGGTGACTTTGTGGGATATTTTAATTCTTGCAGAAGGAGATTTAGCACCGGTGTCCTGTCTGCAGGAAAATGCGGCTGTATGTGAACGGGCGGCAGCATGCAGGACTTTGCCGGTATGGGAAGATTATTATAAACTGACGAAAGATTATTTTCGTGGTATTACGTTAGAGGATCGATGAGGCAGCAGCGTTGAGCGGCTGCCTTAAAATATAGGAAAATGTCAGTATGGTGATTTAGATATCAGGGTTAAAATATTGGGATTTATTTCTGGTGGAATTAATAGGGGCACAAATGAAATATTCCAAGTTTCCTTGTGCAGGACATTCCGATGAACCTCAAAAAACAGAAATCGTGTTCGCCAGTGGGCTTCACGATTTCTTGAGTTTCATCTCCATTGCACAAAAATAAATGCAACATTTTCGCCATGCCGGGACTCTGATATAATGAGTGCAAGTGAGTAGACATGTTCACAGAGCACAGGAGGAGGGACCTATGGAAGAATTCATCCGTTGTTATGAAGAGATTTATCCCCGGATGTATAAAACAGCATATTATTATCTGAAAAATGCTGAAGAGGCAAAAAGATGCGGTACAGGATGCGGCACTGATCTCCTATGAAAAATGGGGGCAGTTGCGGGAAAAAAAAAAGTATGCGGCATGGATGATGCAAATCCTTGTGAATCGTTGCAAAAGGCGAATGCGGACATGGTTTCGTAAAGAGGATGATATCGAAGATATTTTGAGCAATCGGAGCGAAGAAACATCAAAAGAAACAGATTTTGCGATGCAGGCTGCCGTAAAAGAAGTATTTTGGGAATTAAAAGATGAGGAAAGGCTGATCGTGGCGTTGTCTGTTTTTGGTGGATATACCGGTGAAGAGATTGCTGGTATTTTAGAAAAAATCCAAGCACCATCCGTTCTAAATACCGCAGGGCATTGAAAAAATGAGAGAGAAGCTGGAGGGATGAGAATGGAACATAAAAAAGCAATCATTCATGGGATGAAGAAGAAATAAAAATACTTAGAACAGTCAGCAGAGGCAGAGGAGATCCCGCCGGAGTTAGAGACAGAGAATATGCGGAAATATATAAAACGCAAACGACCGGTGAGCAGCAAAGAAACATAAAAATATAACTGGAGACATCAAACACTGGTATCCTGCTGTAACCGCAGCATGTCTATGTATCATCCTGCTCGCAGGAATTAGTGGGATCCCAAGAAAAGCGGGAACAGATCAGCAGACATATGGTACGAAGTCACAGACGAAGGACACGGCTGCTCATACAACCTATCACAACATATATCAGCAGTTTTCCGAACTTTGGCAGGGGAGAATATGTACAGGAGAGGTACAGGAATATGCCATCGGAACGCTGGATACAGCCGATATGGCAAGAACGACAGCGGGTAACGAAGAAAGTTCAGATGCTGTTCGGAGTGAGACAAAAAAAAAGAAAGCAGTGATCAGACAGAGCATGGAGTTACTAATACACAGGAAAAAAATGTGGATGAAGGAGATGTTATAAAAAACGATGGAAGATACCTCTATCAGGTGATTTCAGAAGAAACGAAGACTGCCACCTCGGGGAATTATGCCATTCAGATCACAGATACTCAAAACGGATTGAAGCGAAAGAGCAAGATTCGTGGCTTTGAAAATATTTCTGATTTTTATATATGGAAAGACCGGCTGATCGTCATAGAATCCTGTGAATTAAATAACAGTGACACCAGTACGACAGAAGATATTGCTTTGTTAAATAAACAGATGTATACAGGAACTGCTTATTGTAAGATTCATATCTATGATACGAAGAATCGCAACAAACCAAAGAAAATCCATACTTTTACGGTAAAAGGCAGCTATGAGGATTCCAAAATTTCCGATGGATATTTCTACTTTTTGCGCAGAACATGACGCAGAAACCGGATAAAGAGGAGAATTATGAGGAGTATATCCCGGTGGTAGATGGAAAATTGTTGAGTGAAAAAGATATTTTTCTGCCGGAGGACTGTTTAAGCACTTCCTATCTGGTCATGGCATCGATTGATCTAAAACAGCCGGAGAAGTTTCAAGATACCAAGGCAGTAGTGACCGGGGCAGAGCTATTTTATGTAAGTGAAAAAAATATCTATGTGACAGACAGCAGTTATCCGGACTGGGAAGAAGCAGGAACGCAGAGCGACAGTACGAAGGTCAGCAGGATTTCTTATCGGGATGGAAAAATGAAATTAGAGGCATCCGGAAGTGTTGAAGGAGTTTTGACGGATGATATGGCAATGAGTGAATATCAGGGAAATCTTCGGATCGCAACCACAAAGACGGCATACGGGATCGAAAAGTGACGGACGATATCGATGGAGAGATCATCGGATATGATACGCAGGAAAGCACAACGTATAACCAGCTTTATATTTTAGGAAAAAATCTGAAGATCAAAGGAAAAATAGAGAATCTCGCAAAAGGCGAAGAGATTTATGCAGTCCGTTTTTGGGAAATACCGGATATGTGGTGACATTTCGACAAACAGATCCGCTTTTTTCCATAGACTTGTCTGACCCGAAAAAACCGAAGGTTTTAGGAAAATTGAAGATTAGTGGTTTTCCGAATATCTGCATGGATACGGCGAAGGAATGCTGTTAGGACTTGGAATGGAAGCGGATGAAAAGATGGAGCGGTAGAAGGAATGAAACTGTCCATGTTTGATATTTCAGATCCTTCCGATGTAAAAAGAAACGGCAAAAGAAGATCGACAGAGTATGGCTACGCAGGAGCACTGTATGATTATAAAGAGGTCTTAGCGGATCAGGGAAAAAAAATCTGATAGGCTTTTTAGCAAGCGGATATGACAAAACCGATAAATACCGCTGTGACTATCTGCTGTATTCTTATGAGAACGGAAAGTTTGTACAGCGGATGAAGATGGACTGCAAGGAAAAGGGAAATGTGGTCGGCTATATTCGCGGAACTTATATCGGAGATAGTTTTTATCTGTTATACGAAGACGGAATGGTACAAAAATATAGTCTGGATCATGGAGAGTTGGCAGAGACGTTAGAATGATCGAATAGAATAAAAAATATCCCCGAAAATTCTTTATAATCAAAAAGGAAAATTCGGGGATGTTCGTTTATGGCATATTCTTTGCCGTTTATGCTTTAGTCAGGTGAGAGATATCCATATAGTCAGGCAGACCGTTCTTATACCGGATATCCGGTTCTCCAATGATCAATGGACGTAAGTATTCGTACATCGGAGGAGAACATCATTGCCTGCTTCATTGATCCATTCACGAGGAACGGAACGGATCTCATTTTGCGATCTTAGCTACATTTTTCGTGTCCGTAAGCAACCTTGTATGGATTAGAAGAAAGACGTTTTTAAGGTAACCATGCAGCCGGTAACCCCTTCCTCTGCTAATTCTACGGCATGATGACCAAGCTCGAAGGACTCAGTTAAATCTGTTGCAGAAGAGATATGTGCACCGGAACGCTGAAGAACATTGATCTCAATGGAGCGTACCTTAATGTCAATGTTGGATGTTACAAAATTCTCTAAAGCTTTGCCGGCACCGCTTAAGTGGCTGTGACCAAAACCATCGGTGGTCTGGGAGGCAGCACTGATATAATTTCCGTTTTTGTCGCGGATACCCTCGGATACGGCAATGATAACCGTGTTCTGCTTTTTTCAGAAGTTCCTTTACATCTGCTAAGAACTGAGCGGTATCGAACGGAGCTTCCGGCAGATAGATCGGATGCGGAGCCGTATTGTATTCATTTCTTGCAAGTGCTGAAGCAGAAGTCAGCCAGCCTGCATCACGTCCCATAATTTCAACAATTGTTACACTTGGTACCGGATAGCTGAAAGTATCATGTGCAATCTCTAAGATCGTAGATGCAATGTATTTTGCAGCGGAGCCAAAACCAGGTGTATGGTCTGTCAGACAGAGGTCATTGTCGATCGTCTTAGGAACACCGATGACTCTGACATCACTTCCGATAGAAGCTGCATATTGTGATAATTTTAACGCAGTGTCCATGGAGTCATTTCCTCCGATATAGAAGAAAGCACCGATATTTAAACTTTCAAACATTTCAAAATCTGTGCATAAGTTTCAGGTGATTCTTCCACGGTAGGAAGTTTGTAACGGCAGGAACCTAAATACATAGACGGTGTGTGTTTTAACCTGTTCAGCGTCTCTTCGTTGGCAACAATCTCACTCAGATTGATCACATTATTATTTAAAATTCCTAAAATACCGTTGACGGAACCATAGATTGTATCAAAAACCTGAGAGTCCTTTACCCCTTTGACAACACCTGCTAAGCTGGCATTGATCGCAACGTAGGACCGCCGGATTGTGCAACAATGCAATTCTTTTTACCCATAAAAATCTCCTTCTCTAATACTGTATATTTATATATTTATGATAGCGAAAAACAGGGAATATCGCAAAGGCTTATTTATATTATTTATGCATCCTTTACACAAAATATGAAGAAGTGTCAAAGCAGTTGAACATGAAAAGCTGTTGTCTGCGGTGGAATACTCGAAGTCTGGAAATTTGCATGTGTGATCCGGACCCGTTGTCCCGGCTGTAATGCCCGGATGCTGATCGGTCTGCCGGAGCGGTCTGTGATCGTGGCATTTGAGAGAAGATATTTTGTCTGACTGTTGACATCAAAAGGGTTGCCGGTATAGAGAATCTCATTGACCGGGTCGACCATGGCAACCCGTCCGGTTGTAGTGGTAGAGGAAGAAGTCTGAAAATCCTTCTGGCAACGATTAAAAAAGCGGTCGACTGTGGCGGGATGCTGCGTGTCATTGCAGAAGAAAAGACAACGTTGACCCACATACCCTTTCGTATATCGGAAAGCCGTATCTGCCGTCCTAAAGAATCTAACAGGACAGTATTCCTTGTAATATTTAATCTCAGATTCTGTATCGAAGTTGTTCGGTTGGCACCTGCTGTTGCATAAGAAACTAACAGATAACCGTTAGAAGAGCGGTTTGCAGGGACAACCTCCTCAACAAAAAGCGTTATCAATACGCATGACATTTCCCTGTTGTGAAATGGTTCCGCGGGGGATCACGATCCATAATGTGTTCTCAATAAAAAATAAGATTCTTATTATAAATATGCCGAAGCAGAAAAGATGTGAAATCAGCAGATGGCGAATAAAGGAAAGGCATACGACCCATACTAAAAAGTGTTTGTAAGGAGAAATAGAAAATAGAGATAAGGAGGGGAAAGGATGAGAGAAGAGATGCCGTCGGTTCGGATTTGCGTTAGCGGAAAATGAAAAAAAAGCAATGTCAAGTTTTGCAAAAATGACCGAAGAGGAGAAAAAAGCAGGTCATGGAAGCAGCAAGAAGCGTACAGACCAAGAGTGGGATGCGGAGTCTGGTGGAAGACCTTGGAAAATTAGAAGGATAAAAAATAAAAGAACAGGTGTTGACAGTCAGCGATAATTGTAATATAGTGCACTTAGATGATAAGTACACTATATTACATTCCGGAGGTGAAACAGTGGAAATCATTATCAGTTCTAACACAAATAAACCGATTTATGAACAGATCACCGAGCAGATAAAAGCAATGGTCATGTGTGGAGAATTAAAAACGGAGACCCGATCCCATCCATGCGGGCATTGGCAAAATCCCTGCATGTCAGTGTGATCACCGTGCAAAGGGCATATGAAGATCTGCAAAGAGACGGTTTTATAGAGACAACGGTCGGCAGAGGAAGTTTCATATCGGCAAACAGCAAAAGAATTTTATCAGGAGGAACAGCAAAAAGATATTGAACATCATTTAGAAGAAGCGGTGCAGAAGGCACGCAGATGTGGGATCTCATTAGAAAAGCTGATAGAACTTCTGAACATATTTTATGAGGAGGATACATAATGGAAAACGCATTAAGGGTTTCGCATGTCAGTAAAGATTATCCGGGATTTTCTTTAAAGGATATATCCTTTGAACTGCCAAAAGGCAGCGTGATGGGTCTGATAGGGCAGAACGGAGCCGGAAAGACCACAACACTGAAGTCCATTTTAGGACTGGTCTCCAGTGAAGGGGGAGATCGAAATCTTAGGAAGTGTTTCAGGAAAAGAGACACTTGCAAAGAAAGAAGAGATCGGTGTTGTTTTTTGATGAGATGAACTTTTACGAAACACTGACCCCGGAAGAGACGGGAAAGATTTTTAACAAAATATATAAAAAAACTGGGATAGGAAGCAGTATCAGGAATATTTAAAAAATTCCGGCTCCCGGAGAAAAAAAGAGATTAAGACTTTTTCAAAAGGCATGCAGGTCAAGCTGTCCTTGGCAGTCGCATTGTCACACCATGCAAAACTGTTGATCTTAGATGAAGCGACCAGCGGTTTAGACCCGGTGATGAGAGATGAGATACTGGACATTTTTTTTAGACTTTGTACAGGACGAAGAACATTCTATTCTGGTATCCTCACATATCACCAGTGATTTAGAAAAAATCGCAGATTACATTACGTTTATTGACAACGGCAGGGTACTTATGAGCAAACCTAAGGATGAACTGATCTATGAATATGGCATTGCGCGGTGCAAAGAAAGCCAGTTCTTGCAGATGGATCAGAGTGAAATACTTACATATCGCAAACAGGAATACCAGTATGAAGTATTAGTAGATCACAAAGAACAGATCAAAAGAAAATACCCGGACATGGTCGTAGATCATGCAACGTTAGATGAGATTATGCTTCTATATATAAAGGGGGAAACGAAAATGAGCGGATTATTATTAAAAGATTTCTATACCATTGGACATAATGCAAAACAGATGATTTTGATATTGCTGATCTGGGCAGTCTGTTTTTTGCCGGGACGCGATGGAAGCACTTACATTATTATGTGTGCTTCTTTATGTGGTATGATGACGGCGACGACTTTTACCTTTGATGATAAATGCCACTGGGAAAAATATGCGATGATCCTGCCAATTTCAAAAAAAGCGTATGTGTTAGAAAAAATATGTTTTGCATATGATCTTCTCTCTGTTGGGAGTAGCGGCCGGTACAACAGTTACAGTAGTGGCGGACTGGTTCCAGGGAATGAGATTTAAAGGTCCGTTATGGCAGGTAGGGCTGTTCGGATTCGGCATTTCCATGGCAGTGGGTTGCCTGTTTCTTCCATTATTGTTGAAATATGGTTCAGAAAAAGGCAAGGATCATTTTGTTAGGAGCAGTGTTTATTCCGATAATCCTGATTGTTGCATTGGTGTATTTAGCGGAAAAAAGACTGGTGCTATTTCCACAGACGAGATAGCGGTAGTTTTTCAATGGGGTATTCCACCGGTATTTATTGCACTACTCATTATTTCCGTTTTAATCAGTCAGAAAATTTTCGAAAAAAAGAATTTTAATGTCGAATGCAAAAATATATTAGCAAAACTGCACAAAAAACATCAGGACACAACCAGGCAAGTGTACAAAATGATAGCAGTATTGACGAAAAAGAAAAAGGGTATTGATATATCTGTTAAAAGAGGCGTAAAATAGTCCTAGGGTTACAGTTACGAAGGGTGATTTGTACAGATTGTCAATGATGGAGGAATCAAAGTGAAATTTGGAAAAATTAAAAAAACAATCTGTATCTTATTAGCAGGAACAATGGTATTGGGAACATCCCTGACTGCATTTGCCAGTGAGCAGACACCGGCAGATGGCACAGAAACCTATACAAACGTATCAGAGATGGCAAAGTTTACATTTAAAGGATATAATAATGGAACACTGCCAACTCCAACCACAACACTCGGACTTTTTAGAGTACACTCTTAAGACTTTCGTTATGGGAGACGAGTACAACGGACCAATCGGAATCGTAAAGGCTGTTTTAAACCAGAATGGAAAAGAGAAAAATGTCTATATCGTGGCATTATCCGGAACGGAATTAATCTGGAGTGATTACACCGGATTGCAGTCAACCGGTGCAGTAACAGATTTATTATGTGGATTTAATTTAGATAACCCATATATTAAAGCTGTTGTAAAAGCAATGAAACAGAATATTCCGGCAGGTTCTGATGTAGTGTTCTACGGACACAGTCTTGGAGGAATGATCGCAACAGGGAAGCAGCAGCGGACAAGACGATCAAGAGAATGTACAATGTAACAAATACAGTTACATTCGGTTCTCCGTTGATCAAACTGTTAAGCAGACGTGAAGGCTTAGTAAGAAGAATGTGCGATACATCTGATATTGTTCCTGTATTAAGCGTATATTCACTGACACCTCTTGCAGTAATTCAGTATTGGGGAAGCGAACGTTTCTCAGAGGATGGTGGATATAACAGCAAATGGCTTGCAGCACACAACGAAAGTTATCTGCGCCAGGACGTTTGGGGAGGCTATGATGTTCTGGGTATCAAAGGTGGTAACGCAACAATGACCTTTTGATATGGGAGCAGCAGCTTATTATGAAGCACCTGGAATCAGCTGGCTGCATTTAAAAAAAATAAGCATAGCTCATAATATATGTAGAAGAAGGTAAAAAACGTCTGTACAGACACCTTGTAATCTGGACACTATGGATGCCGATGTAAAGTAAGGGGTTGCTTTGCATCGGTATCTTTTGCTATAGGATTGGGAGATTGCACAAAGCCGGGTCTGTTTTGTTCCGTTGTACGAAAATAAGAAAATCTAAGTCTGCCTGAGCTAGGTTGCGATGGAGTGACGTGTACGTCTTAGACACCCCGTCCATGGGGTGCTAAGACTTTTGCTGCCGTCCATGGCAGCAAAACACTAGGACATGAACAGCCAGACTAAGATTTTCTAATTTTCTTCCAAAGTCACAAAATTAGCTCTGGCTTTGCGCAAGATGCCAGCTACTAAGTTATAAAGCAATGCTTTGTTTTTTATAAGAATTATTTTATAATAGATGGCAGAGATCATAACGAGGAGAGAAAGCATGTATACAGAAGCAGAACTGGTCAGGATCGCAAAGAGAGAAAATAATACCAGACGAAAATATTTAGTGGTGAACCGGTTACAGGGAAAGCATATACCGGTCAGTCCAAAAAAGAGGCATTACAGATGTTTCGCTCATTAGCAGAACTTATAAAAGAGGCATATCCATCAGAGAGGCTTCTGATGGTCGGATTTGCAGAAACGGCAACAGCGATCGGAGCAGCAGTGGCGATCGAGTGTCAGGCAGCTTATATGCAGACTACGCGGGAAGTCATTGATGGCGTGGACTATCTCTATTTTTTCGGAATCCCACAGCCATGCCACTGAGCAGAAATTAGTAAAGACGGATTTAGATAAGATCATAGGTAAGACAGACCGGATCGTTTTTATAGAGGATGAGGTAACAACCGGAAATACGATCTTAAATATCGTCCGTCTGATCCAAAAAGACCTACGCACAGCCGGTTTCGTTTGCGGTGGCATCCATTTTAAATGGAATGAATGAGGAAGCATTAGAGAATTATAAAAACCTAAAAATCCCGGTACATTATCTGGTAAAGACAGCACATGACACCTATACGGAGATTGCAGAGCAGTATCAGGCAGACGGCACCTGTCATATCTGTACAAAACCTCAGGAAAAGGAAGTAGAACAGCAGAAAGAAGTACAACAGCAGATAGAGATGCAACAGACGAAAGAAGCACAGCAACCGATAGAAGTGCAGGAGATTTCGGGCTGGATAAATGCAAGAAGACTCCATACGGCAGATACCTACAAACAGGCGTGCGAGCAGCTCTGGCAGGAAATACAGCAAAAATACGGTTACACAAAATACACAAAAAGAGACAGAAACAGGCAGACGGATACTGGTCCTTGGCACGGAAGAATTCATGTATCCGGCATTATATGTCGGGGCAAAATTAGAAGAAGCAGGCTATACAGTGCGGATGCATGCCACAACCAGAAGTCCGATCGCAGTCAGTAAAGAAGAAAAATATCCGCTTCATACACGTTATGAATTAGCAAGTCTCTATGACAAAAACAGGACAACTTTTGTCTATGATCGGCAGAGTATGAAGAAGTACTGGTGCTGACGGATGCACAAAAACAGGAAACCGAAGGCTGGGAGTCTTTGCAAAGAGCATTGACCCTGAACCAGAACCGTCAGATCGAGAGGAATAAGGTGGTGTTAAAATGAGAAGTTCTTATTCGAAAGAAGATGTGATCTTGCTGTTAAAAGATATCACCGGACTGGTACAGCCGCAGCCAACCGAAGAGCGGGAACGGCTGATACAGGCAGGCCGTCACTATTGCGAAATGCTCCCGATCGAATATGTCCCAAGTGAAAAATATATGGAAGCCTATCGGATGGCATTAAAGGATTATGCGAAGCCGACCGCAGAAGCGGTAGGCAGGCTTGCAGATAAGATCATAAAAAAACGCGGCAGGGAAGTGGTGTTAGTATCCCTTGCAAGAGCCGGGATACCGATTGGCATTTTAGTCAGACATTATATCAAAAAGAAATACGGATATGACGTTCCCCATTATTCCATTTCCATCATCAGAGGACGTGGGATTGATGAAAATGCGATGAAATATCTGCTGTCTCATCATCTGGCAGAGCAGATATTATTTGTGGACGGCTGGATCGGAAAGGGTGCGATCTTAGGGGAATTACAAAAGATGTGGCACCTTATTCCGGTGTATCATCGGAGCTTGCAGTAGTTGCAGATCCGGCAAATATCACAGAATTATGTGGCACCCACCACGATCTGCTGATCCCAAGTTCCTGTCTGAACTGTACGGTATCGGGACTCATCAGCAGAACCTTTTTGCGGGACGATATCATAGGAAAAGAGGATTTTCACGGGCTGTCTATTATGGGGAATTAGAAAAAGCCGATCTGTCACATGAATTTTTAAAAGCGATTGAAAAAGAATTTGTCTTAGAAGTGCCAAAAGATGACTGGCAGCCACAGGGACATGGAATTGACGAGGTAAGAAAAAATCGCAGGAGAGTATGGGATAGATAATATCAATCTGATCAAACCGGGGATCGGTGAAACGACCAGAGTCCTGCTTCGCAGAGTACCGTGGAAAATCTTAGTCAATGAAAAATATAAAGAAGATGCATCCTTAGAACACATTTTGCGGTTAGCAGAAGAAAAAAGAAGTGCCGGTGGAGTGGTATCCACTGGAGAACTACAAAGCCTGTGGACTGATAAAGAAAGTGGCAGATGCATAAAAAGACGCCAAAAAACCGTTTGTTTTTTTCAATAAATTCAATTATTATGGCAGGGATCTAGTTTCATTCATAAGTGTGCGTAGTGATTCAACGGTTGTAGAAGTACTATTAAGCTGGTCAACAGCTTGCTTGATAATAAGCTTTGTAAGGTCATCCTTTGGGGAAGTACAGGAACAAGTTCCTTTGCCTTTTCCATAGATTTCCTCAGCCTTTGACTGGCTGAAGTTGTACTTCTTACGTTTGCACCAGTTTTGATAATGGTCGATAAAGGCATTCAGGGACATTTTACGGACACAGTCCACATGCCAGTATGTAGATGCAAAATCAACCCATTTCTGGCTGCCGTCACTGCGTGCAGGACTGTCAAAGTAAGTATTCACACCAGGATAGGTCTGATCAAGGATGCCGATAAGATTATTGCAATGGATAATTCCTTACTGGCTGTAAGGGATATTAACCATAAATATATTGTAGTAGCGACCTGCAAAGAGAAGGCAGTCTGTGCCATTTGCGGTATCCACTATGGTTAGCCCTGCTGCTCATCAGCAGTGGTACAGCAGTTGGTGTTACTGTATATGAAAAAAAGAAAAAAGGGTAGAGTTTTATAAGAAATAAAAGCTGCAGGCAAAACAAAGCCGCTGCCGGTAAGATCCCATTACAGAGGATTCTTATGGCAGCTACTACATTGCTGCATCAAATATCGAAGATATAAACAGCAATCTTTATTTTACTTTAGAATGACTGGTATTCATATTCATGCTCTTCGTACTGGAAAGACCAAGCATCTGTGCCAGATCGAGTGTATCGTAAACCTTGATCGTCGGTGCTAACCAGACCTGACCGGTACCACGATATACATTGACGAGACCTTCGCGCTGACAGCGGAACCCATCAGAGTCTTGGCACTGCGTTCTACGGTAAAATCTAACGTAGAAGAACGTAAAACAGCAAAATTGCCATCGACTTTTAAGGTGTCGTTTTCTAAATCAATGATATCCACTTCGGACATTGGTACCGTAGATTCTAAGATGACGATACCAGGACCGGTAAGCTGCTGCTGGAAGAAACTTTCACCGCCTGCGACAGCAGAGGAGAGGTTTCTTTGTGAGATCACTTTTACGGAAACACTGCCCTGTGCACAATAGAACATGCCGTCATCCACGATAATGGATTCATTTGCTGCAAGCTCTAACACCAAGAAATGCTTAAAAGAAGGCTCTAATACTAAAAGTCCGGTTCCCGAGTATTCCGGCTGTGCCATCTGTTCTCCGGTAACGGCACCACGGACTAATTTTCCAAGGGCATTTCCGAGAGTGACACACCACTGACCATTTCAATATTTCCCTGGAAATAGCTCATTGCACCGCGCTCGATCGTTACTTTTTCGTTGTTCAGATACAGTGCGATCGACGTACATGGATGTGTTGCTGTTCCATGAAGTAAATCTGCTGTGCCATGGAAGCATTTGAGAGTCCGAGAAGTTTTTCATATTCTAAGACTTCAACTTTTAATCCTCCACTTGTAAATTCTTCAATTACTTTGACGTTTTCTCTTGTTCCTGTTGCTGTTTTCATATGTAAATAACCTCCTAGTATAGGTGTTTTTGGGTACGACATCAGAGTGCAGAAGATTCGCTGTCGACAACTCCGAAAGCCTCTGCCAGCATCAATATCTGCATTGCCCAGTTAGAATGTGTCTTACATTCGTTCATGCGGGCTTTTTTTAACGTTGCCATGGACCAGAGAAGGAGTAGTTTCCTCCCAGTGTAAAATGGCTTTGGCATCCTCATAATCTTCCTTAGATACGCGGTAGGCATCGTTGACCAGAGGAATCTGGTTTGGATGGATCACGGTTTTTCCGGTAAATCCACAAAGCCTGTCCTGTGCCAGTTCCGCTTTTTAAACCACGGTCCCAGCCGGAGCCGTTGTAATATTCCCAGACCGGACCGGAAATCACATAGTCCATGCCAAACACGGTAATGATATCCGAAAAAATATCCGAGATCGGACGGATATCGTGGATCGACTGGGTCACGTGGCGGCGAAAGCCAAAAACATGGCATAAGTCGTTGCCGCCGACACGGATGTTTAAAACGAGTGGTTCGATAGCGTCTAATTTTTCTTTTTTAAAGTATATAAGATCTGATGACGATGTTGTAAGTGGATCATAGAAGGACTTTCAAAAATCGGCATCATATAAATCGCACGGTTGTAACGTTCATTTACAGAAAGAATCTCAGAAATATAGGAATCTGCATTTTCCAAAGAAAACTTTGGAATAATAAATCCTGTGATCAGAACACCTGCATCCCCAAAACGTTCCATCAGATCAGGAATCTGTTGTGGAGAGCGTACTCTTATGAAAATTTTTGGGAGAAAAAAAGATGTTTCTTTTTTTTTTTTAAAAAGTGTATGAATCGTTTGTACCAGCTCATGCTCTGCCTCCGCAATGCGGTCATCCTGGATCGTATCTTCTAAACAGACCGCAAGAGAAAAATGCCTGCCAAACCGTTCGTGGATCAGTGAATTTGCCAGTGACTTGTGGTTGGCCGGACAGTAAAGCAGAGGCCCCACGCTGTAATACAGAATAGAATCTTTCATGTAAGTAACTCCTTGTCACATAATCACTTTTATTGTACCATTCCCGGAAATAAATTAACAGTGTTATTTTTAGATTTAGTGTGCTAGAATAAGTGCAGGTAAAGCATAACACAAGGAAGGGATAACCGTATGTTTACACGCGGAATCATTCAAAATACAGAGGACTATTTTAAAGAATTAAATCAGCGTCCGGACAAGTGCATTTATTTTTACCGGATGAATGGATATAATGACAAGTGCAGACAGTTTATCGGAGAATATGCGAAAGAAGCGAGAAAATCCGGTGTTGTCATTGAAGGAAAGATTGCAAAATCCGACTGAACAGAATCTCCCTATTATGAAGAAATCATGGGGATGGATTTTCAGATGAGCATGGGATTTTTACTGACAAGTCTGAAAAAATGGCTTCCCCCGCATGAACGATTATCAGAGAGAAAATGTGGCAGCAGCATTTTACGATACGTTGGATGCAATGCGAAAAGAGGGCAAAAACGAGAATATGCTGAAAAATGCCTATATCAAGTTTATGTGCTGGTTTTATTATAAGTTTGAGTGTATGGTCAATAATCTGGGTGAAAACAATGTGCCAAAGATTTTATACGAAGGAACGATCAGTAATTATGAATTAAAGATATTGGATATTTTAGCGGGTGCCGGCTGTGATATTCTGCTGTTGCAGTATCAGGGAGATGCACCGTATCAGAAGCTAGATGCAGGCTCAAAGATTTCAAAGGAACTGGTGCTTGAAAATATGCAGCCGTTTCCGGAGGGATTCAGCCTGAAAAATCTTCGGGAAGACATGGAAAAAGAAAAAGACAAAGTGAGGCTGTATGGAACGTTACCGACCGTACATGCGTGTACGAATGCATGGATTCACGGAGAGGGCTTAGAGGATTTTAAAATGGCGGCACATCTGCGTGGCGAAGATACCGGATTTTTTTACAACTGTTTTTGCAGGATGACAGGCGTAGAGGATAAACTGACCTATCTGAATGAACTGTATCAGTTCCGCTTAGAGTTAAAAAAACAGTGGCAGAAATATGCTGAGCTTAGAGCGGGAAATTCCGGTTCCTACCATGGAAGAGATCAGTGCAATCCGAAGAAATACCTATAATAATGTGGAGCAGATGTTGTTCGATCTGTCTGTAAACATTAAATATTCACAAAATATAGAGCTGCAGCGATTGATGAATCAGGCTTTCATTGATATAATGTTAGAAGAGTTGGAAATTTCAGGAATGAATGTAAACCGGCTGACAAATAAAGCAGTCTATCTGCTCTGTTGGTTAAAAAGATATCAAAAGGAGCTGTTTGAAGGCTGGGAAATGCCCAAGATCGGCTGTTTTATCTATCTGGGTGGATGCAGGAATGAGAATGAAGCACTGTTTGTAAGGATGTTAGCAAGGCTGCCGGTGGATGTGCTGATCTTAAATCCGAATCAGGATACCGCCTGCTGTTTAAGTGATAAGCTGTTGTATGAGATTCATTATACGGAATCATTAGCAGTGGAGCATTTTCCAAATGAAGATCGGGAAGTGAAGATGGGCACTGCAGCTTACCATGCGGAGCGGGGGTTAGATACCATCATGTATCAGGACTCCGGGATCTATCGCAATCAGCAGTATGGAAAAGCAAATGCAGTCATGTTAAGGACGATGTATGAAGAGATTGCGATCCTGTGGGATCAGGAAGTGAAGTATCGTCCGAATTTCAGTGTTACGATCGTTTGGGGCAGAGGTCGCAGAAGAGATCTCCAAAGCATCGGATGTGGTGTTAAACAGCATGGATATGAAACAGCTGGATGAGTCCAGTCAGATGCTGAACACGCTTGCAAAGATCATGGAGAAGTTTGATCCGGATGAATTAAAAAGAAAACAAAGGTCTGTTTGACAAACTGTTCGGCGGGCTTCGTAAACAGATGGACAAGATTCTTGCCAAATATCATACAATGGGCGAAGAAGTAGATCAGATCTATGTTCAGCTCAAACAGTATGAGACAGAGATCAAGCAGTCCAACCGCAAATTAGAGACGATGTTTGAGGCAAATGTAAATTATTACCACGAGCTGGTGAAATACATTCTTGCCGGAGAACAAGGCTGTCAGGAGCTGGAAGCCTATATCGCACAGCGTCAGGCAGATATGGAGGCTACCGGGGATCAGTCGATCCAGTTTGAGCTTACCAGCTTAAATCAGGCACTGATGATGCTGGAGCAGAGAACACAGGATCTGCGTACCGCAGAAAACATTGCCATGCAGTCGATCCCGATGATCAAGACGATGGCATTCAGCAACATGAACCTGGTCCGCAAGATCAATTCCGCATTTATCATCACACTTCCGGTATTTAAGCAGGCACTGGCACAGGCGATCATGCTGAAACGCCAGAAGATTCAGGCAGAAGCCATTTCTGCACTGGACCAGAAAACAAATGAGATGCTTATTAAAAATGCACAGAATACCGTGCAGCAGTCAAAGATGACGGCACAGCTGGCATCCGGCAGTTCAATCAAAATTGAGACGCTGGAGACGACCTGGAAAACGATCGTAAACGGTATCGATGAGACAAGACAGATTCAGGAAAATGCAAGAAAACAGCGGCATGAAGATCAGGCAAGACTTGAGAACATCAAGCAGGAATTCAACCAGATGTACCACATGCCGACAAAGAGATACTGAGAGCAAATAGGGTGAATCTTCACCTTAATATAAATCCATAAAGGAGGAAACATTATGCCAATTAATTTATCAAAAGGACAGAAAGTAGATCTGACAAAAGGAAATCCGGTGGGATGTGAACGCATTTGATACAGGAGCAGATTTCGACCTGGATGCAGCAGCATTTATGGTAGGGGGAGAATGGTAAATGCCCGACAGAAAAAGAGTTTGTATTTTATGGAAACTTAGTACATCCAACCGTGAGTCCGTAAAACATATGGGAGACAACCTGACTGGAGAAGGTGACGGAGATGATGAGCAGATTCAGATTGACCTGAGCAAGATCCCATGCAAATATCTCAAAAGTGGCATTTACGGTAACGATTTATGATGCAGAGACAAGAAGACAGAACTTCGGACAGGTATCGAATGCATTTATCCGTATTGTCGATGAGACAACCAAAAGAACTGATCCATTTTGACCTAGGTGAGGACTTCTCAATCGAGACAGCCGTTGTCGTAGGCGAGCTTATACCGTCAACGGCGAATGGAAATTTAACGCAATCGGAAGCGGATTTCAGGGTGGACTTGCAGCACTCTGCGGTCATTATGGTATTGAAGTAGCATAGGAGGAAAAAATATTTGTCAAAAACAGTTTACAAAAGGACAGAAAGGACAAAAGCCTGTCCAAAGAAAGTAGGACTTTCCACCGTATTGGGACTTGGCTGGGATGAGGCAAAAAGACAGAGGCGGACTCTTTGGACTGAAACCGGCACCAATCGATTGCGATGCTTCTGCAATCTTCTAAAAAACGGAAAATTAGCAGATAAGACAGATATCGTATATTTTGGAAACTTACATCACAAATCCGGCACCGTACAGCACTTAGGTGACAACTTAACCGGAGAGGGTGACGGAGATGATGAGCAGATCGTGGTAGATTTATCAAAGATCCCGCCGAATATGACAGGATCGTCATTGTGGTAAATATCTATCATGCTGTACAGAGAAAGCAGCATTTTGGACTGATCGAGAATGCATTTATCCGTTTAGTAGATGGAAAGAATAACCGTGAGATGTGTAAATATGATCTGTCGGAAGATTACAGTGAATGACAGCAATGATCTTCGAGAGGTTTACCGTCATGATGGCGAGTGGAAATTCGGTGCCATCGGACAGGGAACAAAGACCCTGCGAATCGCAGAATTAGCAACAAGATATAAAAAAAAGTTTTGCTAAGAAAGAAGGAGAGACTAAAAAGATGAACTGGTTTCTTCTTCTTTTCCCTGATATAGTTAACAAAAAATAAAAAACAGGAGATAAAAAATGAAGTTTAACGGACTTGACAGACAAACAGGTCGAAGAGTCCAGAAGTAAATTTGGTTCCAACGAGATCCCGGATTCCGAGCCGACCACGTTCTGGGAAGAATTTAAGAGACGTTCAGTGATCCGATGATCAAGATCCTGCTGGCGATTGCAGCACTGATGATCGTGATGTTTTTCTTTGGGTATGCGGAGATTTACGAGCCGCTCGGAACGATCGTTGCAGTGCTGATCGTGGCAACCGTATCTGCAAAGACCGGTGTTGCAAGCGATACCAAATACCGTGAACTGAAAGACAATACAGAGAAAGACAAGTGTAAAGTTCACAGGAACGGCGTGATCACGGTGATCGATGTTGATGATGTTGTAGTCGGTGACAAAAGTCCTGCTGCAGTCCGGTGATAAAATCCCGGCAGACGGTGTACTGATCGACGGGCACTGCGTGTGGACAACTCCGCACTGAACGGCGAGGCAGAAGAATGTAAAAAACAGCGGCATCAGAAGATTTTCAGCTGGAAGATGACATCACAGGCGATACCTTTGTCGATGCACACTCCCTGTTCCGCGGAGCAGTGATATTTGACGGCGAAGGTATTCTTGATGTACGCAAGGTCGGACTGAAGACCATGATGGGAAAAAATGGCAGAAGAGATGCAGGAAGACGAGCCGGATTCTCCTTTAAAGGTAAAACTTGCCAAACTTAGCAAAACAGATTTCCACGTTTGGTTATATCGGTGCGGTATTGATCGCCGTACTTTACCTGGTCTACTTTGTTATGCAGGCGGGCGGAGTTTCCCATTGCAATGGGAATTGAACCGGTTGTCAAAGATGTTGTAAGGGCTCTTTCTCTGGCAATTGTCATCATCGTCTGTGCAGTTCCGGAAGGACTTCCGCTGATGATTTCCCTCGTACTGATGCAAAATACAAGCAAAATGCTTGACCAGAATGTCCTGGTAAGAAAAGCAGAAGGTATCGAGACAGCAGGTTCTTTAAACATTCTCTTCAGTGATAAGACAGGAACGATCACAAAAGGTATGCTTGAAGTGGTCGATTTCTTTACCGGCGACGGCAATTCCATTGATATTGCACAGCTGAGTAAACACAGCAAGGTGAAAGGTCTTGTGGATCTTGCCATCGGTAAGAATACACAGTCCATGTTTGATGCATCCCATAAAGTCATCGGCGGAAATGCAACCGATCAGGCACTGATGAAGTTTTTGGGTGAGGAGACATTCAAGACGCTGGAGAACAGCAGCGAATATAAAATAACAAAACAGCAGTCTTTCAACTCTGCAAATAAATTCAGTCAGGCACGCATCGACAGCACCGGTAAAACTTTCTATAAAGGGGCACCGGAAAAACTTCTGGCAAATGCAGTGAAATATCTGGATGCAGACGGCAATATCTGTACCATGGACAACGCCATCCTGAACCGCAAGATCGATGAACTGGCAGCAAAAGCAATGCGTGTGCTGGCCTTTGGTTATTCAGAAAAAGACATGGTTGAAAATTCAATCAATGATGATATCGTGATCATTGGTCTGGTGGGCATTCGTGACGATGTACGTCCAGAAGCAAAAAGAAGCGATCCGCGAAGTACAGGGAGCCGGTATTCAGGTAGTTATGATCACCGGTGACCGTTTAGAGACAGCCGTTGCGATCGCAAAAGATGCAGGACTGTTAAAAGGAGGCAGCGACCGTGCACTTTCCTCCGCACAGCTCAATGAGATGAGTGATGAAGAAGTGAAGAAGATCATACCGAATATCCGTGTGATCGCAAGAGCACTGCCGACTGACAAGTCCCGTATGGTACGCCTGTGCCAGGAGATGAACCTGGTAGTCGGCATGACAGGTGACGGTGTCAACGACTCACCGGCACTGAAACGTGCAGATGTTGGTTTTGCCATGGGAAGCGGAACAGAAGCAGCAAAAGAAGCAGGTAAAATCGTTATTCTGGATGATAATTTTAAATCCATCAAAGATATAATACGTTGATCTATTCTTATAAACATGAGATTGGAGGCCCCAAAACTTGTGTGGAAATCTATCAGGGAAGAGAAATCTCTTTCATGACAGAGACTTCCCCACAGGCTGTTGGGGCAGCTCTGTTCTAAGCCGGGAGTTCTGGTTGTCCCAACGACGACGAGAACCTTAGAGCAGTATCAGAGGATCGATCTTGGCATCGGAGTGCCGGAGTATGCATTGGTCTGCAACGGCGGTGTACTGCTGCATCAGGGCAAGGAAGATCCGGTCTGGTATCAGGAATCCTTAGCATTGATCGCAGATGCGCAGAGCGAATTACAAAGAGCAGAACAGTGGATGACAGAGGATGTAAACCGATGCTTTGAGGTACGAAATATCCGCTCTTTATTTCTCTTTACCAAAAGCAATGAGCCGGAAAAATCGGTGGCTATGTTAAAAGCACATCTGAACCTGTCTTTGGTAGAGGTATTCTGTAATGGGATCAAAGTCTATGTATTACCGAAAAAGCTGAATAAGGGAAGTGCCGTAAGACGTTTCCGGAAAAGAGTAGCAGCCGAAACCGTCTATGCAGCAGGCGACAGTGCATTTGATGTTCCAATGATACAGGTGGCAGATATCGGAATGGCACCAAAGGAATTGTTAGAGCAGTACGAGCTGCCACAGACGGGAAATTTCAAAGAGAAGACAGAGAACAAGATACAGAATGAAGAAAAGAAGATTTTTTCGATCAGATGTTAGCATATCTCTTGGAATGTCTTTCTTAGCAGGCTGCCGGAATCCGGTACATGGTACAGAATAAAAACAATATAACAAGAGGAGTATCCTGTCAACAACACCCTTTGCAGGGATAAGTTGATGTGATACTCCTCTTTTGACATATCGTTGTGATATTTTATAGTAGCACTATTTTATGCGTGCATTATTTCCTGTTGAGTCCTGACATCGGTTTATTCTTCGGCTGTTTCAGATTTTACGATCTTAATCTTGGAATCTCCTTTTTTGCCTGCTCTACTACGGCAACGGACAGTTTGGAGAAGTTCGTGCCGGAAGAGGTTGCACCGGTTAAGGTCTCACATTTTTCCGGGTCCTGTGTCTCGATCAATTCTGACACATAAGTACGGGTGTACTCATTTGGATAAGTACCGGAAACAGGCTTCATATTTTTCATATAGGCATTGTCCCAGGCTTTGATATAACCGCTTGGATTCTTTTGCATTAAATTCCGCATAGACAACCTTATCGTCCTTTACCATGATACAAAGATATTCTTTCCAGCCAAAGGAATAGTCGGACATTTCTGCCGTATAAAAACCATCTTTCATTTCATTTTTTTGACTGCATCCGCTTAAAAGTGCAGCGATGAGAATGAGAGAAACACATATTGCTTTCTTCATAAGTTGAACCTCCTTCTGCTATGCATTGCCATGATCTCTTAGTTTTACCTGTGAAACGAAATCCTTCAACTCCTCAGACTGTACAAGAAAGTTGGTTGCCATCTTGTCCGTTTCTTCGGCAAGGTTCTGATTCTGGCTGGCAATATCTTTTAAGGAGTCTAACTGTTCGTTAACCTCCGTAACAGCGTCGGTCTGTGCCTTTACAATTTCAGCAAGCTGTGCGGAAATGACTTCGTACTGGTCAGTAACATCTTGAATCTCCTTAAAGGACTGTGCAGTCTGCATTGCCATGTCAAGTCCCTGTTGGATCGTCTCGGCAGAGCGTTCAATGATAGCACTGGACTGGTTGAGTGCATCGGAAGTCTGTTGTGCTAAGTCTCCGATCTCGGAGGCAACCACAGCAAAGCCTCTGCCGGCTTCTCCGGCTCTTTGCAGCTTCGATCGAAGCATTTAAAGAGAGCAGTCCGGTCTGTTTTGAGATATTTGCAATGAGCTGGCTGATCGAAGTGATCTCCTCCATGCCGGCATGAATCTGGTTCATGGTGTCTAACATGCTGTGCATATAGCTGTCACCCTGTGCAGTCTTTTGTGCAGCTTCTTTGGAGAAGTTCTCAATCTGCACGGCGTTTTCTTTGTTCTTTTCAATCGTAGCAGTGATATCCTGCATACTGCTTTCAAGAGTTTTTAACAGGGTAGCCTGGTTCTGGGAACCGTCAAAGAGCTGTCTTGCGTAGTTAGAAACCTCGGTGGAATTCTGATTTACGGCAGAGGAGGAATCATTCATCCGAAGCATGGTTTTATTCAGGGAATCCGTAATATCCGACAGGGAATCCCTGATCGAAATAAAGTCTCCGTCAAAATTGTCCGGGATAGCAATTGCATAGTCACCGGAAGAAAGAGAACCAAGGGAAGTCTGGATATCCTGAATGTAACTGTTCAGACTGTCTACGGTCTTTGCTAATGCTTCCGTTAACAGTTCTGCTTCATCATTGGTAGCTAAGTGTACAACCTCTTCGGAAAGATTTCCATCCGCTAAATCCTGCAGACGTTTGGTTGCAGAAGCCAGTGAATTAGAAATACCATTAGAAAGCGGTACAATGATCGACACCAACTTTTGAAAAATAAAAGGAACGGTATGGTATTATAGATTTTAACCAGTGAGCATGTAATGCTACACACTTTTTTTCTTATTCCGCTTGACTACTTTTTATCTGCTGGGATGTGGCCTGTCAAGGTTGCAAAGCACCCTTATCAGGGCATGACCTTGACAGGTCACACCCTAGCAGATTTATATTAAACAAGCGGAATAAGAATTATTGTGTCTCAAGTATGAGACGTTTTTGCAAAGGTGATTTCCAGCCTAATACCTGCATTGGTATGTTGTTGGATCGATTTAAATATCGTTTCATCTGTATTTGTAAATCATCATAGTCGTAGAAAGACATATGATTATAAAATCGTTCTTGATCATTACGATGGCTTCGTTCGACTTTTCCATTGTGTCTAGGTGTTCTGGGACGAATTCGCTTGTGTACAATGTTAAGTTTAGAACACAGCAGATCTAAAGGGTGTGTTCGATCAGATTTTTTAGATGAGTGAATTCGGCACCATTATCGGTTTGCAGAATGAAAGGCTTGTAACCGAAGTAAGCGATTGCTCTCTTGAGGAAATCTACCGTGGAATAGCTGCTTTGCTCCATGTATGGATAAATAAAACGTTCTCTGGAAGCTTCATCAATTACTGTGTATTGATAAAACTTTTGAGGGACAGTGCCGGAATAACAGGCAGTAGGGACATATTTAACATCCATTTGCCATTTGATTCCCAACTCGGTAGGAGTGTCGTAAGGCTGAGGTTTTCTTTTCTTTTTTGGTAGAAGGTGCGTAACTGGAATAACCAAGTTTACGGTAGATACGATATAAGGATCCCGGATGACGAGAGTAACCTTTGTTGGCGCGGAGTTTTCCGTACAATTCGCACACAGAAATTTTTGGATTGCGTCTATGGTAATCTCGAATCCATTTCAACTCTTTATCCGTATGGGCGTTGGGATGTTTTGAGAGAGGTTTATGGGATTTATCGAGCAAAGACTCTTTTGTCCCATCAAACTTTTTGTTCCATCGAAGAAGAGAAGATTTAGAGATATGATATCTTCGACAGACAAAAGAAAACACCGACTCCGGAGCGATAAAGTTTGACTGCATAGAATTTTGTGTTAATTTCATGTGGCAAATATCGTTGAGAATGTGTTATTGTATTCATGACGGTTAAGTACTCCTTTTTGTTAGGATTTTGGTTTGGCGATTAAAATTCT
>VOFC01001643.1_pt1 | contig 26000 bp, 49 predicted proteins | sample 5384161 | NCBI WGS metagenome assembly VOFC01 (sample SAMN12384722, study PRJNA508395) | human gut metagenome | isolation source: healthy gut B | host: Homo sapiens | reverse complement strand
AAATGATTCCATCAACAAAAATAGCAATGAAATTGATAAAAATAAATTAATTGTTTTATTGATTGAAAAATACAGTATCAATCCATTTGCCAATATGAAAGTAAAAGATGTTGCAACTGATTTAGGAATGAACCAAAATAATGCAAATGATTTATTTAGAAGAAAAGATTTTCCAGCAATAACTTTTACTAAACCAAAACAAATTTGTTGGTTATCATATTTGCTTTGGAAAATGGAAAGGAGGATATAAAGTGTGGCTAATAATATAAACTCCGGAAGTGGTTCAATATATTTTAGAAATGATCGTAAAAATGGATGGCTCGATATTGGGAATATGATGTAATGAAAGATAGAAATGTAAAAAAAAAAAAAACATTTGAATCAAAAAAGAAGATGCTGAAGAATTTTTTAAAACAATTAAATTATCGTAGAGAAAATCCAATTTACATTAAAAAACAATGGTATTCCTTTATTTGATTTAATGCTTACAAATTTAGATAACAAGAAAAATGCTAATTTAATTTCTCAAGCACAATATGACAGAGTAAAAAGGAGTCTTAATGTAATAAAAAAGCTCCATTTTGTTTTTAGAAATATTGAAGATATTAAATCGGAAGAAATACAAGCATTTTTAAATGAAATGGCAAAAACATATAGTAATTCTTCATTAAAAAGTTTAGTGAACAATTTGGACAAGCTTTTAAATATGCTTTTAATAAAGGATATATTAGTAAAAATCCTATGATAGAAGTAATAAGACCTAAAAGTGTAAAAAAGATAAAGATGTTAGAGCAATGACAGTTGATGAAGAATCAAAGTTTATTAATTATTTATTAGAACATAGTATAAAAGATATTCCTTATAGAAATGCTTTCTTAATGCAATTACTTATGGGATTTCGTATTGGAGAAGTTTTAGCATTAAATTCTGGAGATATTGATTTAGCTCATCATTTAATTAATGTAAATAAAACGTTAACAAAATTGGCAGATGGAACAATAGTTATGAGCAATTCGCCTAAAACTAAAGCTGGAAATAGAATATTGCCAATTCCAAAAGTATTAGAACCTTTTATTATAGAACAATTGCAGATTTCAAAAAGATATGCCAAACAATGATGAACATTTACTATTTAAACCACCTATTGTACATTATGCAAGAGTAAGCACTTTAAATTGGTCTTTAAATAAAATATTAAATGAATTAGATATTTCACACTTTTCTACACATAGTCTAAGACATACATATGCAACAAGAGCAATAGAGGCAGGTATGAGTCCAGTAGTATTACAAAAACTTATGGGACATACTGATGTTTCTGTAACATTAAATGCTTATACTTCTGTATTTGATAAGTATAAGAGAAATGAACTAGAAAAAGTAAATGAATATTATATGGAACAAAATTTAATTGATAATTCAAATGCAAATATATTAACTTTAGATGAGCCATTAAATCTTATCGAAAATATGAACAAGGAAGATAAAGATTCCTATGAAAGATAATTCATTTTTATAGAAATAATGGCTGTAATACTTGAAAATACTAATGGTAGCATGTAGGTGCTACCATTAGCTATAAAAAATAATTTTTGGTAGCAACTTTGGTAACAAATTGCAAAAAATAATAAAAAATAAAATAAATTAAGTAAAATTATTTTTTAGATAAAATTCTTGATACTAGGGCATTTTATAAAATAATATAAAATATTTTAAAATAAAAAAAAGAGGCTAAAAGCCTCAAAATTGGTTGCGGGGGCAAGACTCGAACTTGCGACCTTTGGGTTATGAGCCCAACGAGCTGCCAACTGCTCCACCCCGCGATGTATTGACTTAATTATTATACAACTATTGCATTTGATTTGTCAATACTTTTATATAATTTAGTTGAATTATATAAAAATATTTTTTTCTTTTATATTTTATGCTATTTTTATTAAATTTATTACTACTTTTATAGAAACAAACTTTTTACTTTTAATTAAATAAAGTAGACCCTAATTATTTTTTAAAAAATCAAGGGTTCACTTTATTTGAATTTTTCATCTATTTAACACAAATACTTTCTTTTATATTTTCATATTTAGCATTTCCAATTCCTTTTACATTTTGTATATCTTCAATACTGCTAAATTTTCCATTTTTATTTCTGTAATCAATTATTTTTTCTGCAGTTGCTGTTCCTATTCCTGGTAATGTTTCTAATTCTGTTTGGTTTGCAGTATTTATATTCACCTTCTCATTTCCTCCTTTATTATAATCTTGTATTATATTTTTATTATTTCCATACTCAAATGTTATATACTCTTCTTCTGCATTTTCTTGATTTATCTCTCCTATTTTTGGTATATATATACTTTTTGCCCATCTTCTAAAACATATGCTAAATTTATTTTAGATAAATCTGCATCATCTGTACTTCCTCCAGCCATTTCTATTGCATCATATATCCTTGCTCCGTCTTTCAGTTTTACTATTCCATTTTTTTTCACAGCTCCTGTTATATGTACAATTATTTCTTTGTTTTTATCATCTTTTTCTAAAATATTTTCTACAAAACTTGTATTAAGTTGATTTTCATTAGTATTTTCATTTATATCTTCACTAAATCTTATATTATATACATATATTCCAACTATAATTAATACTATAATTATACTAATGATTATTATTTTTTGTTTAGTCGTAAATTCCAAATAAAATACCTCCATTTTTATAGTTTATAAAATCACTTTACAAAGCTTGAAAATGTAATATAATTGATATATATTATTAATAATAATTATGAGGAGTCTAATATGAATTTAAATATTAAATGTTTATTTATACTTTTTTTAATATCAATCTTTTTATTTATTTTTATAAATACCTCCTTTGCTAATAATGACAATTTAGATATATATTCTCCATCTTGTATATTAATCGACTCTGATTCAGGAAAAATACTATATGAAAAAAACGCATATAAGAAAATGTATCCTGCAAGTACAACAAAAATTATGACTGCTATACTTACATTAGAAAACTGCAAATTAGATGAATTAGTTACAGTAAGTGATAATGCAGTTTCTTTAGAATCCGTACCTGAAACTTATACAAGAGCAGATATTCAAGCAGGAGAAATATTAACTGTAGAAAATTTATTAAATGTACTTTTAATTCCTTCTGCTAATGATGCTGCAATAGCTTTAGCTGAACACGTTTCCGGAAGTGTTAGTGAATTTTCAAATTTAATGAATAAAAAAGCAAAGGAACTTGGTTGTAAAAATACTAATTTTGTTAATCCCAATGGTGTTCATAACGAAAATCAATATACTACCGCATATGATTTATCTTTAATTGGAAAATATGCAATGAATAATGAAACTTTTAGAAAGATCGTATGTAAAACATCTTATACTTTACCTGCAACAAACATTTACAGTAGCACAGATAGAAAATTTGAAAATACAAACGAATTATTATCTTCTGATAATTACTCTTACGAATATACTACTGGAATAAAAACAGGCTATACTGATTCAGCTAAAAATTGTATTGTTGCAAGTGCCAAAAAAAAGACAATTATAATTTTATAGTTGTTATTTTAGGTGCCAACAAAACAACTCAAACAAAAATGAACGAGCAAGTGATTGTATCACCTTGTTTAACTATGCAATCAATAATTACAAAGAAAAAACTGTATTTGATTCGACTCAAGTCTTAAAACAATTAGAAATAACTTTATCTGATAACACTACACAAACATTAGATATTCTAGCAGAAAAAGATATAAAAAGTATTAACCACTCAGAATATATCGGATCTTATGCCAGAAATAACTCTAAATGACAAAATACAAGCGCCAATTTTAAAAGGATCCGTTGTTGGTAAAATAACATATACTATAGATGGCATAGTATATACTTCAAATCTTGTAGCAGGAAATAATATTTTAGATTCAGATATATTACCTCAAATATTTAGCATTTTACTAATTATATTACTATTTTTTATATTTATAACTTTAATAAAATTTAGAAAACATAGAAAAAAAAATGATGTTTTTATGAAGTTTTACAAATAAAAATGGGGCACTTTTTATTTTTTAAGTGCCCCTATTTTTATTTATTATAATCTTTTCCTATTATTATAGTTATATCAACATTCGAATTGTTACTACCTTCTGAGCTAACTCCAATTTCTCCTAAAATATCTTTTAAGGCTTTCATCGTTGCACTAGATTTTCCTGTTCTATTTATAATTGCTGTTTTAGAAGTATTGGTTGTAATTCCAGTCTTTGTTACATCATAACCATATTCTTTTTAATTCTGATTTTAATTTATTCAATTTTGTACTTTCTGATGTTCCATTTAATATCTCTATTTTTATTTTAGCATTTTCTTTTTTTTTGCGCTTCTGTTATTTTTGTTGTAATCTTTCCGCTATTGGTTGTATTCGTATTTCCTGTTGTATTTGTTGTATTGGTTGTATTTTGGTTTGTATTATTTGTATCACTTTCTTCTTCATTTCCAAATAACTCTTTAACAACTTGTTTTGTTTCTGTTACATTATGAGTATATATCCAAACACCATTACATAGCTATGGTGTTCCTGGTAATACTCCAGTTTTCAAATTTTCTGATTTAAATTCAACTGCATAAGGTGCATAATCTTTGGCTAATGATAAATCTAAATTTGTTGTAACATTTTTATTAGCAATTTTTATAAAGTCATTTATTTTTGTTAGTGTAGATGGTGTAGCCATCTTTTTTACTACTGCTTGTATAAAATCTCTTTGTGTTCTCATTCTTCCTAAATCATTATCACCATATTCCGTTGGATAACTAGTTCCATTATTATTATGTCTAAATCTTAATACCTGCTCTGCTTTATCTCCATCTAATAGCTGATATCCCTTTTTCATATGAATATGTAGACTTTGTGCCGAATCATCATAATCCATATCAATTGGTACATCAAAATATACTCCTCCAATACTATCTACCAATTCCTTTAAAGCTTTTGTATCTATATTCAAATAATATTTAATATCAATTCCCGTTAATTTGCTAACTGCCTGTACTGTTTTTTCTGGACTTGATTGGTATAAAGCATTTATTTTATCAAATGCCGTAGCACTTTTTTATATTTTTACCTACAAATGTATCTCTCGGTATAGATAATATCGATGCCTCCTGAGTTTTAGGATCATATGAGCATAACATAATTGTATCTGTTAAATTTTGACTCTGCCCTGTTACTAAGCAATACACTTTTGGCAAATTTTTTTTAATGTATTTTCATCATGTCCAACTATTGTAGCTAGAACACCTTGCAATCCTCCTCCATTTTTATATACTCTATATCCAAATAAAGATCCTGCTAATATTAATAAAATTAGTATTATTATTAAAATCGTTATTATTATTTTCTTTTTTTTTCTTGCCTTTTGGTTTTATATCATTTTTTATCTTTTTTTCTTTCGTTTTATTTTTATTTTTCAAAATTCTCACTCCTGTAATTAAATCTTTATGTCAGTATAACAAAAAGTGCATAAATATCAACATTTCTAACCATTTTTTTAAAAAATAATATTAAATATTATATTATTATTATACAACTTGCTTCCTATTATTGAATCATTTATCATATCTAATAAGACTGTACTATTTATAATAGGCGCTATTAAACTTATAATAGTAAAAATTATAATTAATATTATAGCTGCTCTTAATAAACCGTATATAACTCCACCTAATTTATCACATTGTTTTATAACTGGTAACTTAGTAACCAAATCAGTTATTCCTTTTATAAAAATAAGTACTATTTGACTTATTATATACACTAAAATAACAACTCCAACATTAATAATTGTTATTGCTATTTGTTTAGATGCTTCTTTAACAATAACGTCTTTTGCTTCAGCAGTTGCATCATTTATTTTCTCACTTATAAAATTATTAAATATAGTTGGCATATCATTTTTTCAGAGTTTTCATCATTTTTTTGTTCTACCTGCTTATTTTCTTCACTTTGATTAAATTTTTCTTCTATTGCTTTTTGTAAGTTCTCATCTATATCTGTATTATTTATTATTATATTAGATATTGGTTTAAATAACACAAATGAAATAACAAGAGCTATTATAAATGTAAATATTTTTAGAAAACTTTTTGTTAAACCTTTTTATATCCCAGAAAACTTGATATTATAATGATTAATACAATAATTGCATCTATAATTAATCCCATAAAACTCTCCTTTCTTATAAACTAATAAATTCTATTTTATCTCTATACACTATTCCTGCTAGATTATCTGTTAAAACAATATTTTTTATATCCTGTGCTGAATTATATTTCTTTATTAGCCATCCATTCATATTAATAAAAAGTACTTCTGAGCCTAAATCAATTGCTATTATGTTTCCATATGAATATACTTTTTTTGGCTACTCCATTAAAGTTATATATATTTTGTTTTTTGCTTGTTGTATTATATATTTCTACAGTAGAATTAGATTTAAATAATCCTGCTGATTTTTCTATAATTCTATATGCATTACTACTTAATTCAATATCTGAAAAAAGTAATATTGTTATCTTTCTCATTAAGACTTACTAGTACTTCATCCTTTCCATCTTTTATAATATGAATTGAACTATTATACATACATATTAGTCGGTTTTTATCTTGATATTGTATATTTATAATCAAATCATTTTGTTCTGCATCATATGTATTTATTATGGAATCTGATGGAGTTTGCTTAGCTTTTTCTATAGACACTGTCTTTATTGAAGACTGTATAAGAGTCCCCCGATGTATTTACTTCACCAAAGCTCATATATTTATTATCTTCCGATATAGAAGAATCTACTGCTACTGTACTAGATAAATATGTTTTAAATAGTTCTTTTTTCCTTCTTTATCATATACCGCTATTACTGATTTATAAGTAGTACCTGATATAATTACACTTGTATATCCATTTTTATTAACATTTATTTTTGAAATATTACCTTCTATATCTTTTTCCCATACAATATTGTCATTATAAATAAGATATATTTTCTGTTTGTTTTTTTTCTGCTACAACTAGATATTTTCCTTCTGCATCAAATATAGGATCACTAACTTGTATTTCTAAAGAGCCTTCTTTTTTTTCCCTGATTGACTATATTGTGTTAGTGTGTTTTTTTTCCAAAGTCACAATATATTTATCATAAGCAAATATATTTGGACTATTTTCTGTATCAATTTCTATATAATCTAAATTATTTTCAGTAATACTTTTCTAAATACATATTTATCCATTGTTTCTCTAAAACTTGTATTAGTTATATATAATGAAGAAACTATTACCAATACAATAATTATTATCAGAATTATTATGCTGAATATAACCTTTTTTTTGTTTAAAGTTTTATTTTCAGATTCAATATCTTCTTTTATTTCAACTAATTTCATACCATTCCTCTTTTGCTATTATTCTCATTACTTTTATACCAGTTTTACAACTTTTTTTCAATATATTTATTAGAATTATTTATATTTTTATTTTTAAGATATAATATATTTGAACGATTCCTAATATTCCAAAAATTGGATACAAAGTATTTACTAAGTTTGAAAATCCAATATTAGTTATAAATATTGAAGATATACACATTACTTTTTAATAATTTAGAATACTTTTTTTTATTTTTATGGAATTTTTTAAAAACTATACCCTGCTGATATAATAGAAGTAAATATTGATATAACAATTACCACTCCATATAAGTATTTAAATACACTTCCATACTGCTTTACTATATAAATTATTGGTAAATCAAATTCAATTATATCTATATTAGATTTTAACAAAATTATATATATAAATAAACTTAAAACAATAACCACAAGTGATGTAATTACACCTATACTATAAAAATTTTTTTTTATTAACATATTTTTTAGTGTAACTAGTACTGGAATTAGTATTATACTATTATAGCTGGAATATATTATGCTATTCCACATTCCTCTTATAAAATTATTTGCTATAAAATTCATTTCTAATACTTGATTAATTCCATTTGAAATATCAAATAATCCAAAGCTAATAATAAATAATATTATTACTGGCACAAGTATCGCAGATATTTTTACAACTTCATCTATATTATTATTAAGTGCTACATAACATAATATTGCCAGAATAATTCCCGTCATATAGTTTGGAATATTATACTCTTGTTTAAAATATGCTGTAAATCCTGATACCATTATATAGAATGTGATTAATAAAAAGTATTTATTATATAATTTAGTATAACTACTAGTTTACTATTTTTATTATTAAATATGTAAAATAAAAATTCATTATATGTATTTACTTTTTGCTCTTTACCAATAATCTTTAAAACTTTACTTGTCAAAATTCCTAAAATAGTTCCTGAGAATAATATTCCTATAATTCCATACAATCCGTATTTCGAAAAGAAAATATATTTTCCTTTCCGTGAGGCAAAGCCAGCACCAATTATAGTCCCTATTATCACAAAAAAATTACTTTAAGTATATTTTTCATAAAAAAAACTCCTCATAAAATTTATGAGGAAGTTCTCTTATATTCTATATTCTTCTATTTTTTTTTTTCTTCTTATTTGCCAAATTACAATTCCAAATATAATAATTATTAGAGGAACAACAAATATTATTAATCTAACTATATTATCTTGCTTTTGTGTTGCTTTTTATATGTAACATATCCAGTATCTTTTCTTATTCTTATTGTATCTCCTCTATCTGTTAAATATGCAATAGAATTTAATATTAAATCTTTATTATCATATAAGTTAATTAATTTAAGTTGTGTATTTCCACTTTTTATTCCCATGTCTGTAACAAAATCACAATTTGAAAAAAGCAATTAACTTTGATTCTGTATTGTCATTTATTTTTTAACAAATTCTGCTCCAACTGTAAATGGACCACTTTTTATCTGTATCCGTTTTGCTTGTTTTTATCGAAAAAAATCTTCTCTATAAAAAGATTTTTCACTTGTTGATAACAATTTATTTACAGTAACATTTAATTCTTTTTAATTTTTCATCACTTTCTATATTTATTCTTCCGGCACTTGCAACTACTACATTGCTTAAATCCTTTGTAATATCATGATATGTAATATTAGTTAATATTAATTCTGGACTTTCAAGAATCATTTTACTAGAATCTTCTTCCATAATGATTCCTTTAGAAAAACTAAGTCCAAATTGTTCTAAAACTTTATTTATATTTGGTGTATTAGTATCTTCTATTTTAGCTTCTCCAAGCCAAATTATTTTTCCACCTTTATTTATATAATCTAATATCTTATTTGTTTCTACTTCTTCAAAATCTTTAGTAGGATTTGGTATTACTAAAGTATCACAATCTGCAGGTACATCAGCTTGTAATAAATCCAAATTAGATACTTCATTTATTTCATTTTGAATATAAACATTTAACGTTGCTAAATAACTACTTGTTTCATATTCATCATGTCCTGTTAAAAAGTATACATGTGGCTTTTTTTGCAATTGTTGTATCTATAATAGCATTTGTTAGTTTTTGTTCTGAAATATCTATAGTTTCATATGTTGTTGTATCATATGTATAAAAAATCATTTTGTGTTAAAACTTTATATCTTGTTGGACCTTCTACAATTATTCCTATAGACTCATTGCTATCAATTCCATATTTTTCAGCTAAATCTTTTCTACTATTTATATCTATTGCTTCTGCTTTTATCTTTTTATTAGCGTTTTCATACTGTTTTGCAAGTGAGACTGTTTTATTATCTTCTTCATAACCAAAAAATAAATATGTACATCTTGATCTATATCTTTTACTTGATTTATAGATTCATCAGATAATGTGTATAATTTTTTTTAGTAAAATCAATCGGATTTGTATTTATTTTATTTATATATATATTTCCAGCTATAAAGATAGCAATTATTACAGCCACCAAAACTGTTGTCAAACTGTATCTTTTAACCATTTTTGCTTTATAACATTAATAATTTTTTTCAATTTTATTTCCTCCCTACTTAACACTTTTTCTTCTTTGTATTACTATAATTGTTAAAATTATAAACATCACCGTAAATGATATAAATAATGTTAGTGCTGGCCATGTCATTATTCCTTGAGGAAATGTATTTGAAAATACATTTATTAATGAAAAGTTTGATAAAGAGCTATAAAAACTTGGCATAAACCAAATTACTAATAATCCTGCTATAGTAATAACTCCTGCTATAATTTGATTTTCTGTTATGCTTGATGCAAACATTCCAAAAGCTATATATGCCATAGATAGAAGTAAAAAATCCTAAAAGTGTCACTAAAGCTGTACTTATATGTGGCTGTCCAAAATACTTTAGTATTCCTAAATACATTAATGTAAAAACTTCACATATAACCATTATTATTGTAGCCGCTAAAAATTTTCCCAAAACTATTGAAGTTATACTTCTAGGAGATGTATATAAAATTTGTTCAGTTCCATTCTTACGTTCTTCTGCAAACATTCTCATAGTTAATATTGGAACCGCAAAAGTTAATACAGTAGCAAGAACCAAACATATACTCAAAATTAACACGTCCTATTGCATATACATCTAGATAAAAGAAAAATACTATTCATAAACAAGAACAGACCTATAAATATATATGCTATCGGAGATAAAAAGTAGCTCTTTACTTCTTTTTTAATTATTGTCCACATTTTTCTTTTCCTCCTTTTTTTCATTTTTATTAATTAATTTAATAAAAAGCTTCTTCTAAAGTAGCTTCTGATTTTCTAAGTTCAAATATTGTAATATTCTCTTTTGGTAATACATCAAATAAAGTTTTTCTTAAGTCTATATTATCTTTTGGGAATACAACATATTGTTTTGTTCCATCTTCATTATCTTTCACTAACTCTACTTTAGATATTTCTTCTACTTTTTCTGATAGTTCTGGCATTTTATTTTCCTTTTGTCTTCTACCGTTACTATTATACTATTATTTTCATTTACCAATTTCTCTAAATTTTCTGGTGTATCTATTGCTACAATTTCACCTTTATTTATTATTATTACTTTTTTCACATATTTGACTTATTTCTGATAATATATGTGAACTAATTATTACTGTATGATCTTTTCCAAGTGATTTTATCAATTCTCTTATTTCTATAATCTGCTTTGGATCTAGACCAACAGTTGGTTCATCTAATATTAATATTTCGGGCTTTCCTACCAAAGCTCCTGCCATACTAACTCTTTGTTTATATCCTCTTGAAAGATTTCTTATAAGTTTATTTTTTACATCCTCAAGACCTGTTGCCTTTATAATTTCTTCTACTTGTTTTTTTCTTTTTCTTTTGTACTAATTTCAATTCTGCCATATAAGTTACAAATTCTCTAACAGTTAAATCTAAATATAAAGGAACATTTTCTGGCATATACCCTATATTTTTCTTGGCTTCGCGTGCTTTTTTACAATATCCTTTCCATTAATAATAATACTTCCTTCTGATGGTTCAATAAATCCTGTTAACATATTCATTGTTGTACTTTTTTCCTGCACCATTAGGTCCTAAAAATCCTATTACTTCTCCATGTTTAATTTCAAAATTTAAATTTTTTACAGCAATAAAATTACCGTATTTTTTAGTAACATCTTTTACCTGTATCAAAAATAAACTCCTCCTATCAATAGTTTTTTCTCTATGTTTCTATGTAAGATATTACCATTATATAATAAATCTTTCAATATTTTATTGTTTTTTTTCACATAGAATTCACATTTCAGAATATATTTTAATAACAAAATGGAAGGGTGATTTTATGAATTATTTATATCCTATAATAATTTCTTTTTTGATGATATTTTTATCTGAATTAGGTGACAAAACTCAATTATTAGTTTTATCTTTCACATCAAAACACAAAGCAAGTACTATTCGACTTGGTGTCGCTCTTGGTTCTTTCTTTAGTCATGGAGTTGCTATTCTTTTTGGCAGTGTTCTTGGGAATTTAGAAAATAACAATATTCATAATATTTTAGAACTAATAACTTACTCTTCTTTTTATTCTGCTTGGAATAATTACACTTTTATCTAAAGATGATAATACTGATTCTACTCAAAATAAGACTTTGTTAAAAAAATTAACTAAACTTCCAATCAACTATTCTTTAATTATCGGTACTGTTATTGCTATTGGAGAATTTGGTGATAAAACTTTTTAGCTTCTATTGGACTTGGAGTAAAGTATTCTAGCTATAAGCTTTTATTAATTTTTGGTGCTGTACTAGGAATGGTGGTAAGTGATTTCTTAGCAATCTTTCTAGGAAAATTTTTAAATAACAAAATTTCTGAAAAGAATATGAAAAAGATCTCTGGAATACTTTTTTAATTTTTGGATTTCTTGGATTTTTCTCTTGATTTTAGTAGCAATCTAGAGTAAAATATTATTTATAAAATTTTATGAAAGCGAGTGTAAATAAAATGACAAGTAAACAAAGAGCTTACTTAAGAGGATTAGCCAATACTTTAGAACGAATTTTCCAAGTTGGTAAAGTGGTATTTCTAAAAATTTAATTATTCAATTAAATGATGCTTTAGAAGCTAGAGAATTAATTAAAATTTCTGTTTTAGAAACAGCTCCTGCAAAAGCAAGAGAAATCGGAGAAGAAATTGCAATTTCTACAAATAGTATATTAGTTCAAACTGTTGGAAGTAAGATAACTCTTTATAAGCCTAATAAAAAGAAACCTAGAATTATTTTACCAATTTAAAAATAGCCTCATAAATTTATACATTATTTTATTTTTTTGTGAGGTACTTTCATTTTTTTACTTATTATATTTGAAATACAAAATTGATTTAATAAGGTTATATTTTTTCTTGACAATATAAATAAAGTGTGTTATTATAATTTATGTTATGGGTCAGTAGCTCAGTTGGATAGAGCACAGGCCTTCTAAGCCTGGGGTCGGGGGTTCTGAATCCCTCCTGGCTCACCAAAAAAGATAAAAGAATTTATTCTTTTATCTTTTTTCTTTTTACTGTTTATTAGTTCTATTAAACTTACCCATTAACAAAAAAAGAGTTCAAACTAAATTTGAACTCTTTTGATACTTATATTCCAATATTATTCTCTCCAAAAAGCCTTATATGCTTTAAATGCTTCATATACATCAAATTTACTTTGTAACTTCATAAGGAGCATGCATTGATAAAACAGGAACACCACAATCAATAACATCAACACCTTTATTAGCTAATATATATGCAATGGTTCCTCCACCACCCACATCTACTTTTCCAAGTTCAGCAATTTGATATCTTATATCATTTTTTTTTCAAATACATTTCTTACATATGCAACAAACTCTGCATTTGCATCAGATCCTCCTGATTTTCCTCTTGCTCCCGTATATTTACTAATACCTACTCCTGTACCTAAATAAGAAGCATTATTCTTCTCAGATACATAAGAATAAATAGGATCTAAACCAGCATCAACATCTGCTGAAAACATTTTAGAATTGCAAAAAAACTTTATCTAATAAATTTGGTCTATTACAATTCAATTTATTTAAAATCTCAGAAATGAAAGTGTCAAATACATGTGATTCCATTCCTGTATTTCCCATACTTCCAATTTCCTCTTTATCTGATATTATGCAAACAGCTGTCTTTTTTGGATTTTCTATTTCCATTAAAGCTGTTAAAGATGTAAATACACATATTTTATCATCTTGGCCATATGCGGCAACTAAACTTCCATCAAATCCCATACTTCTTGCTTTAAATGCTGGAACCAATTCTATTTCAGAACTTAGGAAATCCTCTTCAGTTATTCCATATTTTTCATACAAAATGTTTAAAATATTTAATTTTACTTTTTCTTTAATTTCGTCAGAATCAAAAGGTATACTACCTATTAATAAATTTAAATTTTCTCCTTCTATTCCTTCTTTTAATTTTTTTCTCCATTTGTTCTTGTGCAAGATGTGGCAATAAATCTGTAATTGTAAATATAGGATCTTCATCTTTTTTTCCTATACAAATTCTTATTTTCTCTCCATTTGTTTTAACAATTACACCATGTATTGCTAAAGGAATTGTAGTCCATTGATATTTTTTTATTCCACCATAATAATGTGTTTTAAAATATGCAAATCCATTATCTTCATACAAAGGGTTGGGTTTTAAATCTAATCTTGGTGAATCTCCATGAGCTCCTATTATATTAATACCATTTTCTATACTTTCTTCTCCCAATTACTGCAAGATACATACTTTTATCATGATTAATATAATAAATTTTATCTCCTGGTTTTAATGTTTCATATTCATATATATCTTTAAAACCTTGTTCATCTGCAGTCTTTTTTGCCTCTGCTACAATTTCTCTTTCTGTTTTCCCATTATTTAAAAACTTGGTATATTTGTCACAATATTCAAAAATTTCTTTTTTTTGATCCTCTGTTGTTCTTTTCCATCCATTTTCTTTTTTTTTATTAAATAATTTTTCTTGTAATCTTTTTTACATCTAAATTAACTTCTCCATTGTATTCTCCTTTCAAAATTTACTATGCAGATTATATCACTAATAATATAATTTTTCTATACTTTTATTGTTTCCCCAAATTTTTTTATACATACCTTTATACTTCTTTTTATATATTTCTTCTCTAATTTAATTCTATAATATCATCCCTAAAACTAATATTCCCTCGTTATCAGCATATATTGTATCAAATTGACTTATTGGTAATGGGCTTTCTCCCTTTCCTGCCTCAACAGTATAACCAGGCTTATTAAAAGTTTGGATAAACCAGTCTCTATAGCCTGCGAAAGATGATCTAAAGGGTGTTTCCTCTAGTTCATATCCAGATACTCTAGAAAATTCTTTTGCTATTTTTAAAGAATTTTCTGGCATATAGTTCAAGTACCTCCAATATATTACACTTCCTTGTGTATGATATGAAATTGTAAGTTTAAAATCATTAACATTTGTAAAATTATATAGAGCAACAGACTCAGGCTGTGTTAATGGTGCAATACCAACATAATCCCTCGGTGCAGGAGTAACAAATCCTTCTGAATATTTTATTTCTTGTGCCTGTTTCCAATTAGCTGGAAATTGCAAGTTTAAATCCACACCTTTAATATTAGCCTTCCATCCCCTTGGAAATGGAAGTTCTGGATATTGGTTTACAATAAATTTTATCGACTTATAAATATCTGTATTTTTATCTAAATTTTCTGTCACAATATCTACTCCATCTGGATTCATCATCGGAATTATATATAATGAACAATCTTCGAACAAATTTTGTGCTCTATATCCAAAAATATACCTATCCATAACATATGCTTTACAAAAGTTTTCTATAAACTTCATCAATAATACTGATGTTATCCATTCATTTGCATGTATTGCTGCATTATATAAAACTTTTCTTTTTCCTTTTCCTATCTTAATATATGGAATATTTCAATATCCATATTTAATATTTCATATGTATATTTTATATCTGTTTGAACTACAGTTCCAAATGGCACTACAACTGTATCACCAATTTTTAAATTATACATATTCGTATTTGGATTTGCTACTATAATATAATTTACATTTGTATTAAACTTTTTAGCTATATTATAAACTGTGTCTCCTGACTCTATAATATAATATTTGTATCCATTTATATACGGATATAGCTTTTTTAATGTATTTTCCCCCTACTATCCCATTCTCTTTTAATTTAAACATTTTTTTGAAATTTTACAACTGCCTTTTCAGTTTCTATTCCGAAATTACCATCGACATTTCCTTTAAAAAATCTCTAATTTTTTTTAATATACTTTGAAGCAATTCTACCTTAGGTCCATTATCTCCCTTTTTAAAATACTCATATAATCACCTACTGGTATTATATGAGTATTTTTACTTTTTGATTCTTTATTATTTTGATAATTTGTTAAATTCTTCTCTTAAATTGTTTAACTTTTACTTCTGAATCTTCCATGCTATTTCCTTTTACTCCTACATAAAACTTAATTTTTGGTTCTGTTCCTGATGGTCTAACACAACACCAAGCAGAATCTTCTAGGTTATAATATAATACATTTGACTTTGGTAGATTCGTATTAGTTTCTTCATCTTTTACATAATCATATCCCTTTCCTGTACTATAGTCCATACTAGAAACAACTTTAAGTCCCGCAAGTTCTTTTGGTGGATTTTTTCTCATATCTTCTAGCATTTTTTGTATTTTACTTGCTCCCTCTGCTCCTTTCATTGTAATAGATATTAATCCCTCCTTATAATATCCATATTTTTTATACATATTTATCATTTGATCCCATAAAGTTATTCCTTTTGATTTGTAATAAGCTGCTGCCTCACAGAGAGCCATAACAGCTACAACTGCATCTTTATCTCTTGCATGGGTACCAACTAAACAACCGTAACTTTCTTCAAACCCAAATAAATATTCATAGTTTTTATTTTTTTCGAACAATTTTATTTGTTCTCCTATATATTTAAAACCTGTTAGAACTTCAATAAGTTTAACATTATACTCTTTAGCAACTGCATCCGCCATATTAGAAGACACTATTGTTTTTATCATCGCTCCATTTTTTAGGTAATATTCCTTTTTCCTTTTTTTGAGATAATTCATATTCTCCAATTAAAAGTCCGACATATTTCCTGTAAAACACTTATATTCACCTGTTTTTGTATCTTTTGCATATACCCCTAATCTATCTGCATCAGGATCTGTAGCAAGTACAATATCCGCATCAACTTTTTAGCTAATTTCAAAGCTAGTTCAAAAGCCTTAGGATCTTCTGGATTTGGATAACTTACTGTTGGAAAATCTCCATCTGGCAATTCTTGTTCAGGAACAACATATACATTAGTAAAGCCTAATTCTTTTTAGGATTCTTTGAACTGGTATATTTCCTGTTCCATGAAGTGGTGTATATACTATCTTTAAACTCTTTTCTACCTTTTCTATTATATCTTTATTTATAACTAATTTTTTTTAATTCATTAATATATGCTGTATCAATATCATCACCTATTACATTATACAAACCTTGTTTTACAGCTTCTTCTTTTGATATTGTTTTTATTTCCCATAGTTTTGCACATTATTTACTTCTGCTATTATCTCTTTATCTTTAGGACTTACTATTTGAGCTCCATCATCCCAATATACTTTGTATCCATTATATTCTGGTGGATTATGACTTGCAGTAACAACTATTCCCGCTATACATCCTAATTTTCTAACAGCAAATGAAAGCTCTGGTGTTGGCCTTAACGTATCAAATTTATATGTTTTTAATACCGTTGGCATTTAAGCATAAAGCTGCTTCTTCACTAAATTCTGGAGACATTCTTCTAGAATCAAAAGCTATTGCAACACCCTTTTCTTCCGCATGCTCCTTTTTAATATAATTTGCTAATCCCTGTGTTGCTTTTTGTTACTGTATACTTATTCATACGATTTGTTCCTGCGCCAATTTATTCCTCTTAATCCAGCCGTACCAAATTCTAGATCTTTATAAAATCTATCCTTTATTTCATTATTATCCTTTTTTATCTCTGATAATTCTTTTTTGTTTTCTCATCAAAAATATTACTATTACACCACTCTTCATATTTTTTAAAATAATCCATCTTCTGCATCTTCCTTTCTTAAAAACATTATTTTTCATATCTGTTTACAATTTAATTTTATACTATTTTTACTTTTTCAGATTTTATTATATATTACTATACTATTAATGTACAGTATTTATATTATACTATTCTGTATAAAAAACGCAAAGCTCCCTATTTTTCAAATAAGAAGCTTTATAATTAACTATATTTTGTGAAAATTTTTATATAATTTTCTTGCTGTTTCAGGACTATCTACACCCTCTGCATTTTTTACAGGTGCAAATTCCTCTTCCCTTTTTACTCTCATGATTGCCATATCATTTAAAGATTCAAAAGCATCAAATAAAAACGCTTCAAATTTGTATGCATTTGGTTTCTCTGAACAATTAATTTTCCATTTTCATCAATATACTTTTGCTTTTTTAAAAGCACTATGATAAGGTAATTTCTTTTTACTAATATCATCTATTGCTTTTTACACTAAACAAATTACATAGTATATGTGATTCTCCAAACACTAAATCTCCACTTTCATTTTTAGCTTCTGCCATTTCATCTGTAATTTCTGTATATTCTACAACACTTGGTTTTCCATTTCTTTTACAAAAAACACCAACTCTTTCTTTTGGACCTGCTTTTACAACGCTTTTTCCTGCTGCAGGAACATTATTTGAAATAGATATTCCTATTAGTACTGGATCCACCATTTTTACTAAAACATTATCTACTCCTCCAATAAATGCCCATTCTATATTTTTTTGTTTCATATCTTCTATAACTGCATCTTTCCTCATAGACTCAAAAACTCCTCCATGACCATCTGCAGCTTCTTTAATAAGACCTTGCTCATCTAGTATTAACTTTCCTTTAGTATCACACATTGGCAATTGTCCTTGTTTAAAAAAACATTATTTTATCTTTATCATATCCAAAATAATTATTTTTTTCAAAAAACTCTTCGGTTTGTTTATTGTTTTCTTCACTTGTCATTATATACCATTGTATATATGTACCATAATTATTTTTTGCTAATTTTAATGTATCACATAAAATTTCAAATATAGATTTATGAGATTCAAGTCCTAAATCATATGTTCCTTTTGGACCTTTATGTCCAAGTCTAGTTCCTTGTCCTCCTGCCATAGTAACAACAGCAAGTTTTCCTTGCTTTATTATATCTGTTCCTATTTCATTATATTTTTCAAAATCTGTACTATTAATTTTTTCTTTTTTTCCAAATAATCAATTGGTTCTATTTTAGCATCTCCAAATTGAATTTCATGTTTTGTATTTTCATATAATTTATTTATCTGTTCAAAATCAATACTTAGTATTTGGTTTACTAGTTTTTTCTTATTTTCTTCAGATAATTTATCATAAAAATTTAATACATGCTCTTGATTATATTTTTTTTAAAATATCTTTTGCCTTTAAAAAATCATCATTCATATACATACTCCCTTCAATTGCTATGATAAAAACAATATAATTTGTTTCTTTATATTATAATAAGATTTATTATAAGTCAAATAATTTTATAAATAAAAAGTATATAAATGAACATTTTTTTATATTATCTTTTTCTATATTGTGTTCACCTGAAGTATTTAACACGCAATCATGCATTTTTATAATATTATACATTTTTTTCTTCATTTTGTTCAACTTCATAACAGTCAACTATTTTATAAAATTCTTTTTTTTGTTTTATTTTTACCTATATATTCTATTACTTTCTCATTTGACTTTTCTACATATTCTTTATCTCCATTTATTATAAATAAATTCTCTTCTCCACCACTTAAGTTTTCTTTTACATACCTTTCTAATATAGAATTATTTTTTAGTATTCCAGTCTATTTGTAATATTTCTTTTTCATTTTTTTTTAAATTAAGTTTCCTCACTAATGTTTCTATATTATTTCTCATGTTATTTTGAAAAACAGTAGTAATTTTTGTTCCTTTGTTTATCTCTTTATTTATATAAGGTAGTAACATTACTGCTAAATGCCAATCACTTACATAAAAATTACAAATTTTTTTTTTAATGTTATCGTTTGTATATACCATAATTTAAGCCTCCTAGCTTTATATTATATGGTAAATATTACCATTTTTTTACATTTATATGTCAATAATATTACAAACAATTCGTACGATATAATTCGACATTCAGCATTTTTTTCCCTCTAATGTATATTTTTATAAAAATAGTTAATAATTTTATTAAGTTAATATTTTTTTTTTGAATTGAGGATTAATATGAAAAAAAAAATCTAAAAAATAATTTAAAAAACACATTGCTGTAATTATTTCTTTACTATTTTTATATACATTACTATCTGCTTTTTCTTATGCTAATACTGTTTCAAAAGATCTATCGGAGAATGTATTTAGATTACATGTTTTAGCAAATAGTGATACTATTGAGGATCAAAATTTAAAATATAAAGTTCGTGACAATTTAGTTGCTTATATGAATACTTTATGTATTAATACTAAATCAAAAACTGAAGCAATTAAACTTGCAAAAGATCATCAACTTGATTTTTATAATATAGCTAAACAAACAATACTAGATAGTGGTTATTCTTATGACGTTAATGTTAAAATTGAAATTTTGATTTTCCTACGAAAAAATATGGTGACATTTCTTTTCCTGCCGGAAATTATGATGCTCTAAGAGTTGAAATTGAAAAGCAGAAGGTAAAAACTGGTGGTGTGTTATGTTTCCACCATTATGTTTTGTAGATATGACTTCTGGCATCGTTCCTGATGAATCTAAAGAAAACTTAGAAACAGCACTTCCGTCTGAAGAAGAATATATTTTAATAAGTGATAACAAAACAAGTGATATAAAGTTTAAATTTAAATTAGTAGAATTATTTCAAAATGTAAAAATAAAAACTGCACAAAATTAAAAATAAAAATCAAGAAACTTCTTGATTTTATTTTTTTATTATAATAATATAATTTTTACTTATATTGTTAATAAATTGCAAAAAATTATGTTGTAAAACAATTGCTTTTATGTTATAAATTATAAGAATTAATATTATAAATTGGATTTTTGGGGGTTATGACTTTGGAAAAGTTAATAATAAAAAGGAAACACTCGTCTAAAGGGTGATGTAATAATAAGTGGAGCAAAAAATGCAGCTGTAGCAATTTTACCTGCCACTTTTATTAATAGATGGAATATGCACAATAGAAAATTTACCTAATATAAGTGACGTAAAAATATCATGTGAAATATTAGAAAAAACTTAGAGCTAAAATAGATTGGAAAAGTCCAAATGAAATTACTATAGACACAAGAAATATTTGTTGTGCTAAAGCCTCTAGATATGACAAGTAAATTTAGAGCATCTTATTATTTAATAGGATCATTACTTGGCAGATGTAAAAGTGCCGAAGTTGGTATCCCTGGTGGATGTAATTTGGGAGCAAGACCAATAGATCAACATATAAAAGGCTTTGAAGCCCTTGGTGCAGTAGTAGATGTTAATAAAGGAAAAATATCTGCATCTGCAAAAAAATTAACTGGAACATCCATTTACATGGACATTGTCTCTGTTGGTGCAACTATTAATATAATGTTAGCAAGTGTACTTTTAGCTGAAGGTACAACAATAATAGATAATGCCGCTAAAGAACCACATGTAGTTGATGTAGCAAACTTTTTAAATACAATGGGAGCAAATATAAAAGGTGCTGGTACAGATGTTATTAAAATTAATGGAGTTAAAGAATTAGTTGGAAACTCTTCTTACAGTCATTGTACCAGATCAAATAGAAGCAGGAACATTTATGTTTGCGGCAGTTGCTTCTAGAGGAGATATAACAATAAGAAATTGTATCACCAAACATTTAGAATCTATCACTGCCAAAATTATAGAAATGGGTGCTAATGTTGATGCTAATGGAGATAAACTAAGAGTCTGGACAAATAAAAGACCTAATAAAGCAATTATATAAAACTTTACCATATCCTGGTTTTCCTACAGATTTACAACACAAATGGAGTATGTTTATCTATTGCAAACGGAACAAGCATTATTAACGAAAGTATCTGGGAGTCTAGATTTCAATACACTTCTGAATTAAATAAAATGGGAGCCAAAATAACTCCTCAAGGTAAAATCAGCTTTTTCGAAGGTGTAAAATCACTTTCTGCAGCTCCTGTATATTCAACTGATTTAAGAGCTGGTGCTGCACTTATTATTGCAGGTATTATAGCTGATGGAGAAACAGAATTATATAATTTACACCATATTGATCGTGGATATGAAAATATTGAAGAAAAATTTAGAAAATTAGGTGCAAATATAAAAAGAGTAACAGAATAAGCAAAGGATGAAAAAAAATGTTTAAATTTTTGTAGTTTATATAGCGGTAGTAGTGGTAATAGCCTTTTTGTTGAAACTCAAAATACAAAAGTTTTGGTAGATACTGGTGAAAGTTGCAAAAAAATTGTTGAAGGTTTATCTTCAATTAATGTTTCGGCTGACAAAATTGATGCAATAATTATAACTCATGAACATATTGACCACGTAAAAAGTCTTGGCACAATATCAAAAAGTTCAATATACCAGTATATGCAAATACAGAAACTTGGGATGCAATGCCAACCCAAAGAGATAAAATAGAAACTCACAACATAAAAACTTTTAAAATAAAAGAACCTTTTGAAATTGGAGATTTACGAATAAAACCTTTCAGTATTCCTCATGATGCTGCTAATCCTTGTGGTTTTAATATTTGCCATAATAACAAAAAAAATAAGCATCGCAACTGATCTTGGACACATGAATTCAGAGATTTTAACAAATTTAGAAAATAGTTCTTTTATATTATTAGAATCAAATTATGATACTAACATATTAAAATGCTCTCCATATCCATATCACTTAAAAATGAGAATTTCTGGTCCTAACGGACATTTGTCAAATGATATGGCAGGTAAAACTATTAGTACACTTATAAGCACTGGATTAAATCAAGTAATGCTTGGTCATCTTAGTAAAGAAAAAACAACTTTCCTGAACTTGCATATAAGACTGTTGTTGAAACTCTATTAGAAAATAATTATAACGAAGTTCTATTAAATTAAGTGTCGCAAAAACGTTTTACTCCAACTGATTTAATAGACTTAACATAGGAGATACAAAATGTTACATATCAATATTTTATGTATAGGAAAAGTTAAAGAAACTTTTTTTAGGGATGCAATAAATGAATATAGTAAACGTTTATCTAAGTATTGCGTTTTAAAAATACAAGAACTCCCTGATGAAAAAAGTCCCTTTAAAATTAAATAATAAAATTTCTTATTCAATAAAAGATAAAGAATCAAAAGCAATAATATCTAGTATTCCTAAAGATAGCTATATTATTTGCTTAGATTTAAATGGTAAACAATATTCTTCAGAAGATTTTGCAAACCATTTAAATAACATTAGCTTAAACATAAAAAGTAATATTACATTTATAATTGGTGGTACTTTAGGAATTAGTCAAAATTTATTAAATATTTGTAATGAAAAAATTTGCTTTTCTAAAATGACTTTTCCCCATCAATTAATTCAGTATTTTTATTAGAACAACTATTTAGATCTTTTAAAATATTAAATGGAGAAACTTATCATAGGTAATTTATATATTTTTTATTGTAGAGGAAAAAATTATAATATCTTAAATTTCAGGGGGCACGAAAGAGTAAATTTAACTTTTCCTCTACAAAATTAATAACATATTATTTAATTTTTTTTCTTTATGAAATTTTAGATATATATTTTTTTTCAATTTTTTTGAATGATAAAATACATAGAAAAAATAATAAGAATTTAAAAAACATATTTGACTTTCTTAGAAAAAAATTGTAATTACATATTACCTTCTTTTTTTCAAGAAAGTCAAGAAAAACTTCACGACAAAATTCTCCAAAGAAATACAGATGTTATCATTCCAACAAAATCTGCAGTTAAAGCCGCAATTAATACAAATCTTATCTTCTTAATTTTTACGCAACTTGTGTATATTGCAATTGTATAAAAAGTTGTTTCTGTTGACCCCATAATAGTAGATGCAATCAAACCGAATTTTACTATCTACTCCATAATTACTCATTATGTCTGTTGCAACGGCCATTGATGCACTACCTGAAATTGGTCTTAATAGTGCTAATGGCATTATTTCATTTGGTATTTTTTAATATATTTGTAACTGGTCCCATAAAATTAATAATAACTGTTAATATCCCCGAACTCCTTAATGCTCCAATTGCAACAAATAAACCCAACAAAGTAGGAAATATATTGAATACTATTTTTGTTCCTTCTTTTGCGCCTTCTACAAATAATTCATATACCTTTTTCTTTTCTGAAACCCCTACTAATATAATAACTAATATTACCATTGGAATTGCTGCATTTGAAATATAATTAATTAACTTCAAAAATCTTCTCCCCTAAAATTAAAATTTCTTAATTAAATTTTTTTGTTGTAACAACAACAGCCGTTACTGCTGCTACTATTGTAGCTATCCAAATAGGAACTATAACTGCACTAGGTCTTTCTGATCCTAAAGATGTTCTTATTGCAATAACAGTTGTAGGTATTAATTGTAATGATGCTGTATTTAATACTATGAACATAATCATAGTATTTGATAATATATTTTTTGGGATCATTCTTTTTTTGTAATTCATTCATCGCTCTAATTCCTAATGGTGTAGCAGCATTTCCTAATCCTAAAATATTAGCAATAATATTCATTGACATTTCTTTATTTGCTTTACTTGTTTTTTTTAATTCTGGAAATAAAAATCTCATAGCAGGATTTAATAATTTTGTAAGTTTATCAATTAACGTTGTTTCCTGTACAATTTTCATTAATCCATTCCATAAACACATTGTTCCTAAAAATGCAATTGACAATTCAACTGCACTTTCTGCGGAATCAAATATTGATTTGTTTACATTTTCTAAATTTCCTACCACTATAGCATATCCAAATGAAATAATTATAAATACAGGCCATATAATATTCAACATACCTTTTCTCATCCTTTTCGCTTTATAAATATTATTCTAGCGTTCATATAAATATTCTATTTTGATTTTTTTAAATATCTGTTGATATTTAAATGCTTTTTTCCATTTAATTCCAGAACAAGTAAAAAATCATTCTTTTTATTGCCTTTTTACAGGCATATGATATAATATCAATATAAAAATTTGTCGAAAAATGTAGTTTTAAGGAGGGTATATAATGAAGTCAACAGGAATAGTTAGAAAGAGTAGATGAATTAGGTAGAGTTGTTATTCCTATCGAATTAAGAAATAAATTTAATATTTCTGAAAAAGATTCAATTGAAATTTATGTAGATGGTTCTTCAATTATCTTAAAGAAATATGAACAAAGTTGTATCTTTTGTGGAAACACAAAAAAAAGTTAATTGATTATAAAGATAAATTAATTTGCAGTAAATGTGCAAAACAATTATCTGATTTAAGTCCAAAAGAATAAAGCTTCCGTTTTTATGGGAGCTTTTTTTCTATAAAATATTGATATATTTCATTTTTTGCTACATTTTTATCTTTTGCTATTTTTTTATAATTTCTTTCTTTTCTAATCCTTGTAATTTATACAATTTATATAAGTCTTCTATTGTTTTTATATCATCATTACTTTCTTTTTTAGTTGCATTAGGTTCTATTACAATTATAAATTCTCCTTTCACACTATCAATATCTCTTATAATATCTTCAACCCTTCCCCTTATAAAACTTTCATGTATTTTTGTAAGTTCTTTTGCTAATACTATATTTACATTTCCTATATTTTTTTAATATATCATTAAGTGTATTTAATAATTTATGAGGAGCCTCATATAATATAATTGTATTTTTTTTTTTTTTTAATTCATCAAATTTTTCCTTCCTTAATTTTTTATTAAGTGGTAAGAATCCATAAAAAGAAAATTGTTTTGTAGAAAATCCTGACACTATTAAAGCATTTATTAGTGCACAAGCACCTGGTATTGGAACTATTTTTTTATATTATTTTCTATTGCTTTTTTACAATTTCTTCTCCTGGATCAGAAATAGCTGGTGTACCTGCGTCCGTAACTAATGCTATATTCTTTCCTTCTAATAACTTTTCAATTAAATTACTAGTTTTAATATCTTCATTATGCCTATGATAACTAATTAGTGTTTTTTTTATTTCTAAATGATTTAATAATTTTAATGTATGTCTAGTATCCTCAGCTGCTATTATATCAACCTCTTTTAAT
>VOFC01001553.1_pt1 | contig 26000 bp, 42 predicted proteins | sample 5384161 | NCBI WGS metagenome assembly VOFC01 (sample SAMN12384722, study PRJNA508395) | human gut metagenome | isolation source: healthy gut B | host: Homo sapiens | reverse complement strand
TATAAAATGTTTTTGTGTTACATTTCTAAAATAAAAAAAATATAAATTCGAAAATGATCTGTTCTTATTTGAAAATGCGCCAGAAATTCTAAAAAGAAAATATTTCAAATCGATATATTTTTGATAATAATACATTAATTGATAATCCATTCGTTTTGACATCAGGTATGTGTACAATAGGAAAACATAAACTATTTGTGGATGTTCATGGTAATTTTTACCCTTGTGAAAAAAGTCGGAGAGACGAATAAAGATTTTTTGATAGGTAATTGTATTGAAGGTTTTGACTTAAAAAAATGTACGGGATTTAATAAATTTTACTTCGTTGTTTTCTGATAGATGTTTAAATTGTATAGCAATGAGAGATTGCCAAATGTGTATCAAGGATTTTGCAGTTAGTGGTGTGTATAATGAGAAATCTGAAGAAATCTGTGAACATTATCAGAATACATTTACGGAGCAATTAAGAGCAAAAAGCAATTTTACATGAAGCTTTATTTGAAGGAGGTGAGAATAGTGAAATCCAATAAAACGTTATTTTATCCATTTGATTATCATAGTTATCCTTTGATTCATTATTTAAATAAAACAAGAAACGATATAGTTGTAGCTGGATGCAGGTAGTAGCTTGATAAACAGAGATAGTTGAAATAGAAAAACCAATTATAATGATAACTGGTTTATTTGATACTATTTTTAATAGTAATTTAGGAGTAGATTTAAAATATGAATTCGAAAAGAAGAATATAAAATGTGGGATTCTCTCACCGGATGTCTTGTTATCGTATATAAATGCTTTGGATATTTAAATTTAGATAATGAAAATTATAAGAGTTTATCAAATCTGTATTATCAAGTAAAAAAAAATAAATTGTATGTTACTATCTGATATAGATGTTTTGATAATACAAGTACAAGGTGGTTTCATGCAACTAGATGATGTGGTTTTTAATGATTTTGGAATTTATTATACTATCTTAAATGAAATAGCAAGTCCTGATTATCAAATTCTGGTAATACCCGAATCGTATAGTGATGATAATACTGTTTGCGATATACAACAAATTACATACGGACGTTATAGACAATATTTTTGATTATTTGTTTAGTAAAAATTTTTTATGTTGAAGCAAGTACACCATATACTCTTAAATTAAATGATGATATTACGTTTCAAAAGAATAGTAATAATGATTTAAGGGCATTAATGGAAGATATAATGAAGAAATTAGGTGAGTCTGATGGATGAGAATGCGATTTATGGTTTAATTTCAAGTTATTGTGATTTGGATGTTAATGTGGTAATCAATAACAGTACTATGTCACTTTTTAATGAACCGTTTAACTTATGTGCAGAAGACTTAGTATTTTTGATTTTGAAAATTGAAAATACTTTTCATATTGAATTTAGGGAAAATGATTACTTGGATTATAAATTAAGTTGTCCAAAAAAATTTATGAAATAGTTAATTTACTCTCTGATCAAATAATCATTAAATAGAAAATGATAGAAGAAATATTTTGATTTACTTTTGTAACATTTTCAATTGTTCTAACTTCTAACTTAAAAAAAGGAGGGCTATTTATAATGATAAAACAAAATGTTTTAGATGTTTTAAATTTGTGTAAGTCATATGGCAATCATTTAGTGTTAGATGATATTTCGTTCTCTATTCGAGAAAATGAAATTGTAGGTTTTATTGGTCCTAATGGTGCAGGTAAAAGTACATTAATGAAATGTTTATGCGGGTTAATTCATATGGATTCTGGAAATGTTACTATATGTGGTCATGATATACAAAGTCAAAGAGAGAAGGCTTTGTCGCATCAGGCTAGTTTGATTGAAAGTCCAGGACTTTTTCTTTAATATGACTGGTTATGAAAATCTTGAGATATTTGCTAGCTTAAAAATGTATCGAAAGATAAACTGCAACAAATGGCAGATTATACACGAATAGGAGATTATTTAAAGAAGCCTGTATCTAGTTATTCTTTAGGTATGAAACAAAGATTAGCACTTTCTATTGCATTGCTATCTTCTCCCCAGTTTCTAATGTTAGATGAGCCTATGAATGGATTGGATCCATCGGGTGTATTTGAATTGCGAAAAAGAGCTTCGTAAAATGGTAGATGAACAAGGAATGTCTTTATTGATTTCTAGCCATCAATTAAATGAAATTGAAAAGATTGCTTGATCGAATTATTTATATTGAAAATGGTAAAATTAAAGAGGTAGAAAAACAAGAGCAGACAATCACATATCAAATTAGGGTGAATAAAATAATAACAGACCACCAGTTTAGAAAACTATCAGATTTTCTATATGAATTTTCTATTCAAAACCAAAATGAGCTATCTGTATATTTACGCAAATTAGAAAGAGAAGGCGTTCACCGCTGGATATCACTAATACAAGCGATGATTTAGAGAATATGTATACAAGAATTTATGGAGAATAGATATGGTTTATTTGTTAAAGTATGAATGGCATAAATTCATTCGCACAAAAAAAAAGAATTGGCTTGTATTCTTATTGATTCTTTGTTCTTTTTTATAGGGTATGTTTCTTTTAACGGATACCAAAATCATGTATACATAGAAGCAAAAACTGAACAGTTTTCCAAGGCAAGACAAAAAAATGATGTACGATATTACGAATATGGCAAATTATCAGTTTTTGGCTAAAAAAGAAAAAGACAAACAATATTACGGAAATGCGATTGAATATTTTAAAAGGCTCGTATTCCTGTGCAAATGATTTATACCGTGATTATTCTACTTCTGCAGTTTCTTTAGATGATTTAATGCAGTGGAATGATTTGCTAATTGAAGGAAAAAAAAAAAGTATACGATTATTTCGTATACAACGTATTCTTTAGATTACCTAAAAAAGACACAGAAAGAATATAGGTATTTAAAAAGAATCATATTCCAATTAAGCATTCGCCTTATGTTTGTACAACATCTAACTTGGCTGTGAATTTATCGAATCATTATTTAGGTGCAGTTTTATTAATTTTATACTTCCTTTTGATTTTTGATATATTTAAAGAATTCGATCAAGGCGTGTATAAAATATTGTTTACTTCAAAATACGATACTTTAAAAATTATTCTTACTAAAGTGGTATTTTCTATTTTTTTGTTAATTGGATTTATTGGTTTGATAGTTCTATTATTTGGCGTAAATACAATGATTTTTGTAGTATGGGAAATACGCAATATTCATTTTCAGTGGGAAATCATATATATATGGAAAGTAAGATACTAATGTATATTATTTTTTATAACAATAGCTATGAGTTTATTTCTGATAGGTGTCTATACATTAATTTCTTGCTTGTTTAAATCAACTACGACATCTTTGGTGATTACTATAACGCTTTATTTAATGGTTAATCTTTTTAGTCAGAACTTACATAAAATAAATTATTTCATTGGATTTCTAAATGTTGATATGTTTAGTATGCTTCAACAGAATAAAATTTTTACCATTTGTATAATGAATATTGTTGTTTTAATAGTTTGTGTGATTTCAAGTGTTTTATTGTTAAAAAGAAAGATTTGATTGTAACGGGTGATTGATATGTTGAAATTTATGAAATTTGAAATAAAACGGAACTTAAAAAAATCACAGGTTAAAATATTAATTGGGCTTTTACTTATATGCGAACTTGTCATGTTGGTTGTATTAAACAATAAGGCACAGATAGAAGACGTATTTTCATTATCTCAAGGATCAATGGAAGTTAGTGCTTTAACTCGTTTTAATTTACCTGATTCGAAAAAGAAAATATATCGAAAAACAGATTGAATCTGTAAATAATAAAGGGAAGTTTTTTGAATACTACAAAGAGAATAAACAGTGGAAGAAAATGTATATAACGGGTATGGAAGTCTATTGTTACAATGTGGATATGCGTACGAGCGTACCGATAAAATCACAGTCAACTTTTGATTATACAAATCATGAGAAAGAGTTAAAACAGATTCAAAAAAAATATAAATTAACACGAGTACCACCAAATCCCAAAGAGTGCACATGGTTTCAACCTGTAGGAACGGCTGGCTATGAAATGATTCCAACATATCAGCAGGGAGCACGTTATTTTGAGAGATTATACCGAAATGAGTTAAGCCCTCTTTGCTATTCAAGCGTAGACAGTGCTACAATTTTAATACAACTAAGTCGAAATGTATTGTTTTTGGGCATTCCCATTCTAATTGTATTGTTATTTTTTAATGTACGAAAAAATTATCATGACGATGGTTTGGATAAATCTTTAATGGTTATACCTGGATTGAAAAATAAATTTTATATATACAAATTTACTTCAGATCTCATTTTGATTTTTTGGTGTTGTATTCGTTCCTATATTAATATTTTCAATCATTCTAGGCATAAAGTCAGGATTTCAAAATTTTAAATATCCAATTTTAGCTAATATGGATGGAATTACAGGTTTTAGTTTTTCAAGAATTAAAGATTTTGTAAATGGAACACAACGTCTGTATTTCGAAAAATGCTATGTATAATGTAGGATTAACATATTACAGTACAGAAATGGCACGAAATCCTTATTTGGATTATACGACATTAGGAATTGTCATTATTTTGACAGTAGTAATGCTTATATTGTTGATTGGTGTTTATTATCAGTTTACTTTTATGGTTTCTTATCTTATTAAAAATGCGTATATAGGATTATTTATTAGTTTATTTGTTATAGCAGGACTATACTTTTTATCACCGCTAGGTTCTTTAAATATGATAAATATAATTAATCCACTTACTTATAGAGATCCAACAATGATTATTACTGGAACAAGTAGTTTTCCATATTCAATTGGAACGATAGTGTTGCTAATATACAATGTTTTGCTTTTTGTATTAAATAGAAAGGTGTTTAATGAAAATTATTATGAATAAAAAACCAGGAAGAGTATTATTGATATGCATAATTGTGCTTGCTATTATTTGTCCTTTGCATATCTATCATGATAAGAAAAAAAAAAGTAGAAGATATAAAGTCTGGTGCAATTGTAATCCAAAATTCAGAAACACCTATTGATGAATTACATCCAGAATTTGCATATTTATGGCTTTCCATATGGCATTGTAGAAGTGGTACTACTATCTTTGTATTATGTTCGAACAAGAGATTGATTAACTGCAATTGGAAAAGCAGAAAAGCAGGTGCATAAGATGGAAAAAATGGTGCGCGTGTGGCGGACCATTTTCCATCTTATGCATTATATTTTATGGTATTAGTTGATTTATTGAATATTACGTATGGGCAAGCCCATCTAATACGGAAAAAAAAGTCCAGTCGATACGGTGACGAAGTCCATTGAATCGGTTGTATAAGTCCACACTGCATTGTAGATATAAAATATTATCCTCCAGTTGTAAGATATTAACAGATAAGTAAGTATATTTATCTAGTCTTGCAATTAGGTGTATAAATGGCTCTGATTAATGGATTAGGTGGCTCTAAATGATGGAATGGATGGCTCTCAGTGCGTGGAATACTCACTTAATTATAAAATTAAAAAAGAGAACCTAATTATTAATTTTGGTTCTCTTTATAATTTTATATCTATTAAGGTTCTATTAACTGATGGAATAATCGATTATGATTTTATTTCTTTAGCAGTTGTCACATTCTTCAGATATATATCAGTTCCTCTATATGTTTTTTCCTTACTTGAAACATGCATTGCAAATTATTTCTTAGCTTTTTCACATTAAATCTGATTGCATTAATACAATAAATATCAGTTATTTTTTATAGTATTTTTTATGTAAAAATTAAAATAGATACACAATAAAAAGCTAATATTAATAATTGCTTGCAAAATGTATATTAGTAAGTCATGGCTATAATAGGTTGATAAAATAACATTTGCAAATAATAAAATATAAGCAGAAACTCGACCTAATATATAACTTAGTTTCTCATTTTGAGTAAAGAAAATGTTTATTTTCTCAAAACAACTTTTTATAAGTTTTTTCATAAAGATATATTACATATATCGAACTTCCACCCTAAAGCTTCAAGTGCACATTTTCTAGCTATAGTAGGATTACCAGGGGTTTTATATCCGTACAGTTGCAACCAAGCCTCACTCCCTGGTTCTGGATTTGGATTCCCAGGCCACCATCTAGCTTCAATTTGATCTGGACTATTTGAACTTTGAAGAGTGTTTTCTTGTGCATGTAATGGCATACTAATTGAAGTTACAAGCATTAAACAACTTAATATTGATACTTGTATTTTTTTAAAGTTTGACATAAAATTTCCTCCTATTGATAAAATTTTTTTGTTATCATTAATCCATTTATCTAAGATATCATATTGATTATTTTCTAAAATAGGTAATTGATTTTTGGCTACACCTTCTTCCATCCAATAAACAGTAGGAACAAAAAGAAAGATCATTAAATTTTGACTTAAAAAAATCTATGTTTTCATCATAATCTAATTCATTTAGATCAATATAAAATCTGTAAATGATTTCATTATTTTTATAAAATACTCACTTTCTACTTCTTCTAATTCTTGACAATACGGGCATGAAGTTTTGGAAAATTGTAATATAAAAGAATCTTTATCATCTATTTTTTTTACTAATTCTTCATAAGAAATATCAGTAAAAAAGAACCTTGGCTTTTTGCTTGCTTGATTTCACACCCAAAAAGAACTGGAATTAAGAATAGTATCGAAGAAAAGATTATATATTTTTTTTATAGCAATCACCCTCTACCTAATACTTTAAATTGAGACAATTACATAATCTAATCGTTATGTAATCTTCTATTTTTCGATAACGTTATCTTTATTTTAATTATACATGTTTTGTGATTTTATACAAGTGTTGATTTGTTTTTTATTTTCTTGTTACTTTTTATAAGCTTTGATATAATTTTATTGAAAGGAGATTACTTCACTATGAATTATACCCAGTTAACAAAAAGAAAGCCAAATAATGACTATTCTTTGGAATCATGATCAAGAGATGTCAGCCAATGATATTAAATTAGCTTCGGATGGATTAAGTATCTATACAATTTCTCAAGCTCTTCAATACCTATTATCAATTGGATATGTTGAAGTAACAGGAATAGGTAAAAATAAAAATCGATTGCTCGATTATATAGTCCTTGTATTTCTGAATCTGACTATGTTTCCTCATTCATAAAAAAAAAGAAACTTTCGAAGAGATTGCTGTGCACTATGTTCAAAGCAAAGAATGATATAGATGAAATTACAAAGTTAGAACATTTAATTGAAAAAAAGAAAAAAGAACTGACTGGTAAATAACATGAATTTTAGCATTTCTTCATTGTTCATAACACTGTGTGTTTCATTAGTCCCTAATTGCACTCTTCAATTTTATATTGACGCACGAAAAGGGCTATCGCTTGTTTAGAGCAGATTTATTATTCGTATTAGTTGTCATTACTTGTTTTCGTTTGTTTTTACCATTTGAACTACCATTCACAAAGACAATTGCTCTACCTTCTATCATGAATCCTATAATGAGCTTTTTAAATTATGAGATATTTCATCAATTAAAAGTCTCACATATTCTAATTGTAATTTGGTTAATTGGAGTATTGATTGGTGTTGGAAGATATGTGCAGAATATTATATTGGCAAAAAAACTGGAAGCAAAAATCATACAAAATTCTCATTATTTCAAAGTTTCAGAATTTTTAGATTGCTTCATTTATCCTGATTATGACGTATATGTAACCAAATACGTTCCATCTCCAATGGTTTTTGGCTTCAAAAAATGCATCTTAATTCCTGAAATCAGTTTTACAGAACATGAACTAAGTAATATTTTAAATCATGAAATGCAAAATCTAAAGCAACATGACATACTTTTCAAACAAGTAACTTCAATACTAACAATCTTGTATTGGTGGTTTCCTCCAATATATTGGTTACAGAAATGTATCAACTTTTATATAGAAGTTCGAGCAGACGAAAAAGTTACAGAATCATTAAATCCGATTGATGCACTAGATTATGCAGAAACTCTAATAAATGTACAAAAGAAAATACAGTTTGCGGATAGTATTATATCAAATGATATTTCAGCTTTATTTGATAGGAGAAAGTAACAGTATACTTTCGTATCGAGTGAATTATTTATTAAACAAACAAATCAAACAAAAAAGACAAATAAGTTCCTACTATTCTTCCTTTTTTTTATTACCTATACTAACTAATTCCATAATTTTCGAAGCTTATTATGAAAATCCAAAAAATTTGAATGATACTTTATCTGAGCAAGATCTACTAAATAAGAATTATTTAATCCAAAGACAAAGATGGGACATATTCTCTTTGTAACGGAAAAGAATCCTTTTTATAGATAATCCAAAAAGTTTAATTGAATCCGGTATAAAAGTAGTGAAGGAGTAAATTTATGAAAAAAACAATTAATTCTATTTTATTATTAACACTAATTTTAAGTTGCAACTTTATTCAAACTATTTCTGTTTTTGCAAACGAAATCGGACCAAATCCACCATTGAAGCAAGAGCCGACATCATAGAATGGAGATATAAGCTTGAAAATGGAAGAGTATATAAACGTCGTTATAATTACACTAAACAAAAATGGATTGGAGATTGGATTCCAAAGATAGATTATGACGTAGTAACGCTTAAAAAATAGTCTAACATCGTAAAATCAGAACAAAGCGAGACTAGCAGCAAAACCAATAGTTAGAAGAAGTGAAATTTCTAGAAATCTATCTATTTATCAAATACATGAAGTACAAGAATCACAAAAATAGTTACACCACAGACTAAAACTGAGATATAAAATACACATTCAATTTCTCATCAGGAACACACTCTCTATATTATTGGTATCAATTTGGTAGCAAAATAACCTATAAACACATAAAAAGTGCCTTACATAAGGCACTTTTATTCATTTTATCTCTACTCGAACTCGGAAAAAGAAAGTTATAACGTAAGCATTATTGTTTACTATATATACGCAAATTACACTATTTATATACAATTAACATGTATTATATATCTTAACTATTTCTATTGGTATCATTTTGGTAGCAGCTAGATACCTACAAGCAAATTTAAATATGGTTTAAATTATTTCACATGTATTCTCTTTTAAAAGCTACTATTTAAGTACTCTTCCACATCTATTATTTTGAGATTAATATGTCAAAGTAACTTCCCAATAACCATTTTTCGGCGATCCATGTCGTATAAGAATACCAAACTCTTTTTAATTTCTTAATATTACTTTCTATATTTCGACTGGCAATACCTATTCTATCGGCCAGTTTAATAGCCGATAATTGATTATCTTCCAAAAGCAGTTTAATAATCTTTTTCTGCGTATCGTTAAGTTCTATTTGTTGTTCTATTCCCGATACTTCTCCGATGTTTCTCCGATGCTTCTCCGATGTTTCTGCTTTCTTCCATCATCGGAAATAAATTACGGAATAATTCTACACGGAACATATTATCGAACTCCTGAAATCTAGGTTTCGAAGTCCATACTCTTCAGCAGCGTTCAAGATTCTTTTTATTCCACTTCCCATGCCTCAACAAGTCCCATTTGGCTAAATATATTGGCAATGCCTTTATTTCGGATTTTAGAATGGCCATTCATGACTTCCTCATAAGTCAGTCCATTATACAAGCCACCAGGAGAAGTCACCTCTAATCGATCGTCATAAACCGCAACCTGAATACAAGATTCATCCAACAGGTTACGATGGCAATGGGCATTAATGATCATTTCTCTGATTGCTTCCGGTGGTAGCTCATATCTCTCTTTTCGCACCAATCCGTCGATCGTTGCTCCGAGTCGAATGTTTCTCAATACAAAATCTACTGCTTCTTCGATTTGTGTATAAATCGGTCCTTTAAGTTCTCTCTTATCCAAGAATACCGCACGATCTGTTCCTTTGAACACCGCACATTGCGTTTTTGAAAACGAAAAATAATCTGATGTCAACAATGCATAAGCATTTGTTGCCAGAAGTTGTCCCTCACTCTGCTTTAAGATTTTCCAGTTTATCAGCTGCTCTTTCTTTACAGAATGTTCTGACATTCCTGCTTTCTTCCAGAACTTTTCAATATCCTGACAAAGTTTCTCTGTTGCTTCCTCTGAAACAGGATAACCTACACAGGTAAGTTCATCCCATGAGATTCTAGCACCTTCCATTTCCAGCTCTTTTTATCTTCTCCGGAAATGCCAGTCTTGATGTACCTGCCACACGTATATAAGTACCATTGTCTTTTCCCTTTGATTTCAGATAATACGGTCTGTTTTTTTCCCCGCTTCTACAGATACAACAACAACTGTTTTGCCATCTACTGTCTGTGGCTCAATATCAGGAATAATCTGAGGCATACAGGAATCAGAAACTGCATTAGCAATTCCATCCATCAATTGAAACAACACATCATTTTCAACACCAACAATTTGATGTGTTTTATCATCCACTCCAACAATCAGCTTACCACCTTGTGTATTGGCAAAAGCTACGATTGTCTTCATGTTCAAGATTATAAGACACCAGTCTGCAATTTTCTAAATCTGCCTGCCAAAAATCTCTGGATTTTTCTAGTTTCTCTGTGTCTTCACCAATTTCTTTCATCCTATTAATCTGCTCTGTTATTATTTTAGATCTAGTTGCATCTGAAGTCACCATTTGCTCGTAATAATGAACTTGACTCGAAATATAATTATTGTGCTTTGGCACAAAGTAAAAACAAAAAATCACAATCATAGAAAGACATCCTATGATAAAAATGCCTATATTTCTTTTTGAAAAGAAAATACGGATTTCATTATAAATCAACGTTTTCATATGCTTATCCTTGGTACAAGTTTTGATAATATTTCTCTAGACCTTCTCCTTTATCTTCAATTGAATAAATAGAAATATTATTTTTAACCAATAAGTTGATTACGTTAGAAAAAATCATTATCTGAACCACATTCTAATCTTATATATTCATTATCGTTCGTTACAATATAGTTTTTAAAATCTTTTGTGCATATTGATTATCTGAAGTTTTGATACACAAAATATGTTTTTGATGAAGTTCGTCTATTGTCTTATGTGCAATAAGCTGACCATCTTTTATAAAAAATAATTCGATCTACTAGCTTATCTACTTCACTTAATTGATGGCTCGATAAAAGAATACTTGTACCATCATTACGTATATCCAGAAGTTTCTTTCTTAAATCAATAATAGCCTGCGGATCCAATCCATTTGTCGGCTCATCCAATATAAGCAGTTTGGGTTTGGTCATCATTGCCAACGATAAAATCAAGCGTTGTTTCATACCCATGGAATAATGCCTAACTTCTTTTTCAATTCACTATTTAGGCCACTAAAATCTTCCATTTCTTTAATTCTGCTTTTATCCAGTTTTTTCCATTTTGCGACCATTTTAAAATGATCCTTACCTGTAAGATTGGGATAAAGAGTCGGATATTCGATACTGACACCCCATGTTAGATAAAGCATTTACCGGTCTTTATCTATGTCATATCCATTAATTGTTATTTCACCTGAAGTTGGATGATATAAACCAGACAATACACTTCATTATGGTAGATTTACCTGAACCGTTAGGCCCAATCAATCCTAATATTTCATTTTCATTAATACTGAAAGAGATATCTTTTAAAATATTTACTTTGCTTATTGATTTAAACAACCCATTTACCATTAAAACCATAGTGCACCTCCTTTGTGTATATTTTTTATAAATTTATCATAACACTTTTCTAAAGTTACAAATATAACAAATGAAATTATGGAACATTTCATAAAAAGGTTTTGGCTTAAATCAATATATCAATCGATTACCAGATAAAGAGAATACAATTTTTAATTTATTTAGCGATGATATATCAGGAGGAGAGAAACAAATTGAAAAAAACAACAATTATTATAATAGTAACACACGAAAATATAGATATTGATAGTTCTACGATATTCATTTAATACTACTCATGATAATTATACATGTATTAACTAAAAGCTAAAAAAAATGAGTATCACACGGTAGAGATACTCAATTTTAATGGCACAATAAATTTGGATGGGGTTAGGTGAATTTGTTCTTCACAATTTAAGGAGTGCCTTAACCCCTGAGCGGATTATAATTGATACAAACCTTGGACAACCAGAGGTTGTCCAAGTCCGTGTTTTGTAAGCTCAAATAGGACCTAGATTAAAAGAACGATCTCTTTGTGAAATAATAGATCCACAAGGAGGTCGTATTTTTATGCCAGACACTTCAAATTGGAATGGATGTATATTGCAATATAATTAGATTTTGTGATTATGTATCTAATTGTGTTGTACGATTGCTTTAATTTTATTTATATTGTGAGTATTCCACGCATTTAGATCCATACCGTCCAAAGACTGAGAACCACCCATTCCATTATTTAGAGCCACCCAATCCATTACTCAGAGCCACTAAATCCACGAAGAGGTAAGCGTCAAATAGAGCCCATATTAAAAAATCCAATTTGAAATGATACTATGTCATTGCCAATCGGATCTTTTCTATTTTACATATAGGTTCTTTTGCAGCTTTAAAGTACGGCAATACACTATTTATGATTTCATTTGATAATCCTTATAATCCGTCTTTAGATTTCTCATTAATTTAACTATCTGATCTACATAATCATTCCATTCATTATCATGAGATACGACGATAGTTATTGTATTTTTTTGAAAAAGCTCATCTTCTAAGATATGAGAAATTAGGCTAAATACATCACTTTTATTTTTTCGGTTGTCCCTGCGGTGTATGGTTCTGTGGACTACCGGAAAAAATCCAAGTCATAGATTTTACTCTGAAGTTACAGTATAATGAGCCCAAAGAGCCGTATTTAAGCTATGTAAAACAATTTTGACAAGAAAAAAGGCTTTGTCGAAGATATTGGCTAGACATTTGGAAGTTCATATATGACAATGTCATCGAAAGGAGCAATCGGAATATGGAAATAGGGAAAAAACTAAAAAATGCACGAGTACAGTCTGGAATGACACAAGAAAATGTTGCAGAAAAAATCAATGTATCAAGGCAGACAATTTCAAATTGGGAAAACGAAAAATCTTACCCAGACATTATTAGTGTAATTGAGTTGAGCAATCTATACTCTATAAGTCTTGACGATTTGCTAAAGGGTGATGAAAAAATGATTGAACATTTAGAAGAAAGCACAAATGTTGTAAGAAGCAACCAAAAAATGATATGGGCAATTATTGTAAATATTATTGTCGTAGCATTGCTGATAACATTAAATACGTTTATCCCAGATAACCGTTATTTCTTAGTTGGAGTATTTTGTCTTATGGTTATCACTTCATCAGATTACTTTTACCAAATAATCAAAAAATTATAAGGAGGATATCTTGTTATGAACTTGAATATAGTTTTAGCGGTAATTTGTGGTGCGGTTGCACTTGTAGGAGCGTTTTGTGTCGTATTTCAAATTTATCAGATGACTGTGATAGACGCAACAGCCAGAGGATTAAAACACCCTAAATTTTGGGGAGTTTTCGCAATGAGTGGAAATAATTCAAGTGGTTTACTTATGTATTTAATCGGAAGAAGAAAATACCCTATTGTAAATATGAGTGAAAGTAACTCAAAAGAATTAGAAAAGCGCAAAAAATCAGCCGGGATTGGATTGTTATTTTTGGCTATTGGTGTAATTGGTATTATATGTGCAACCTTAATATAACTAAGAAATACAGATTTATGATTATATTTTGCAATATTTACAAAGCAGTTAGTCTTAGGATTGACTGCTTTTTTTTTCACACCCAGAAAGGAGTGATTCATTTATGCGTATAAATGATAATCTGGAAATTTATCCATTAATAGAATCCTAAATTTCACGTGCATCTGATTTATACTCTTCAAGATATTTGACTATTAAATTTTTAGTAATATTCATTGTTAAATTCTTTATTTTTCATATTGTTCTTTCTTTTGCAAATTCTTTCCAAACTTGGAAAGAGCTAAAATTATAAAATACTATTTATTGGTACAGATCTCTGTTTCAGACAGTGGATCTGTTTTTTTATATTCTTTGGCAAATTAGAAGAAGGGATACTCTTCTAATCAAATTTTTTAAAAAATTTCTTCGATTGTGCAATTTTTTGTAGTTTTCGTCGGCTCGATTATGAGGGGATATCCCTTCGAAGCTTAGCTATGAAAAGGAGGAATAATAATGGCTAAACCTTATAATCACCGTCGTGCGGAAAATGAGTACAAGAAATGGAAGGAGAAAGATGAACGATTCATGAAAAAAGAACGGAATGCCCATGGATAAAATTCTTTTAATGAGAGATTTTGATAGAATGCAATTTAACTCCGATCGAAGATTTTTTGAAAAAGTAGATTATGATAGTGAACAACAAATATCAAAAAGTCGTTTCACCAGATTTATCTGAATTAAACGAACCAAAAACTGTTGGAGATTTCTTGGATTCCATAACAAGTATAGCTTTTGCAGAATTATTAGAAGAATTTGGCTTTGAGATGCAGCATGATTATTTTTTTAATGTATCGTGGATATTGTGCAAAAGAAGTATCTAAAATCACAGGGATTCCTGAATGGACAATTTGTAGAAGACTAGCAAAACTAGATTATACCTATAAAATAAGGAAAACAAATAAATAATTGAATTGCGGAATCGAAGTCGATTCCTCATTCTTTTTTATATTCAGATTTAAAGATTTTAGCAACTGTAAGCATTAAATTCGTGTCTTATTCATTGAAAACTCATGTTGAAACTATCCGTTTTAGAAAAAAAATACACTTTTTTTTATAAAACTGCAATTTTGACCTGTTTTCGTCGGCTCACTAGTGAAGGGGGATATACATATCTTCCTAGTAGCTCTTTGAAAACTCAATAACAACTATTAGATACAAAACTTATATATTCGAGCTGGATCACTACTGCGCGATGATGAAGCAATTCGAGCGATGATACTTTAGAATGATCAACAATTTTGCTGATTGTGCCATGACAATATATAAGATAATGATACTTCTAGCGACAGGCCCAAGCGTAATATGGGTTGGTGAGATTCCAATGAAAGATAATTAGCAACTATCTTGTCTAATAGGATTCCTTTGTTTTCGGGTAATCAGGTGATAAATAGAAGACGCGATGAATATTTTAATATTAATTATCAACCAGGATATGTCCTGGTTTTACATATTTTATAGGAGTGGATAGAAATGAAAGTAAAAAAAAGGAGAAATCTATTTAGCAGATCTGAGTGATGCCTCAGGATCAGAACAAGGAAAAGTTAGACCAGTATTGATTATTCAAAATAATCGTGGAAATAAACATAGTCCGACTACGATTGTTGCGTGTCTTTCTTCTAAGATTTATACAAAACATCATCTTCCAACACATTGTATTTTGCCGGATGGACTAGGATTGAAGTACAGATCTATGGTAATGTGTGAACAAATTCGAGTGATTGATAAATCAAGATTATTTAAAAAGATAGCAACATTAAATAAAAGGCAAATGGCCATTATTGATAAGAAAATAAAAATTAGTTTAGATTTACGTTTACATAACCCGAAGAAATGATTCTTCAGGTTATGGACTCTTTCCCTATGGAAGCAGTATTAAAGCACTGCTTCCTTTTTTTGTAGCCGGGAATTGTGTTTTTTGAAAGTTTATAGTGAGGAGGAAAAAGATGAAACCTGTGTTATGTGAAAAGAAAACTTACACAGTAGTTTAAAATCGCAAAGATATTAGGTGTAAGTAAAGGAGCTGCTTATTCTTTAGTAAAGGAAAATACTTTCAAAAGTATAAAAATTGGTAAATCTATTCGCATAAACAAGGAATCCTTTGACAAATGGTTTTATAGCGAAGAATAGGAGGAGGACTAAAATGGCCGTAGTAATTACTAAAAGACGTAAGGCATACAATGTAATTTATACAATTCAAAATGAGAATGGGGATATAGAGAAAAGATATGAAACGTTCTACAATCGAGAGCAGGCATTGAAACGTAAAGAACAAATAGATGGTGGAAAAAGAAATAAGATTATTGTAAATAAGAATACATTCTTTATTGATTATTTGAATCAATACGTAAGTGTGATTATATTTAATGATTGTTCGATTTCAATATATGAGAATAAACAATCTTTAATCAATAATTATTTAAGTAAAGTTGTAGGAGATAAAAAGGTTAAAGAGCTTAATGCTAAGACATCAAAACAAATTATGCATGATCTTCAGTTATTGCCAGGTGTACCTCTTAGAAATCAAATATCAAATGATGTTATTTGTGCATCTGCTTGTAAGAGGCTGCTTAAATTTATTATGCCAGGCCAGTGACTATTTGGTTGATCATAATTTAATGAAATTAAATTATTTTACAGAATATAGGCCAAAAGTAAGTGCCAAGAATCAAGAGTCACCAAGTTGGAACTTGTCTTATTGGACTAGATTGATTTCTAATTGTACAAATGAAAAGTTGTTTATTTTATTGCATTTATGTTTTGATTCAGGTCTTTCTTTAAGTGAAGTGAGAGCTATTACCTGGAGTAATTTGGATCATTTAGAAGAAGGGTATATCGTATCGAATAAAAGAATTAGACGATTGAATAAGAATATTGTTTTGGAAATGGATCCATCTTCAATTATTCAAACTTATAAGAAGAAAGGATTTCAAAATACAAATACAGTTGTAGTACTTCTAAAGAATAAACAAGAAAAGAATGTGTATTTACATGGCCAGGTCATTGAATTATTGATGGAATGGCGGGATAGATATGCACAAAATCATAGTGATGATTCTACTATTTTCAGTTTGAAGAATGATCTTCCTTATGATGATAGAGTTGTAAATAAACATTTCAAAGAACTTATTAATAAATTAGAATTACCAGGATTGACATTGGTAAAACTAATGTCATTTGGTAGACAAAAGGGTAGAAATGAGGTTTTGTATAGTGATATGTATTATTCAAGTTTGGGGCGACCTTTAAGATGTAAAAAGCCTGATATTGATGGGGTTCGTGATTTTTTTTAAATTGCAGACAAGTGATGGAATGTAAAGAAAAATGGAATCAATCTTTTAAAGAGAAAACATCCGGTTTACTCCCAAAAAAGAAGAACATTCTGATTTTGATGCATTGGTGGATAAATTAAAATCAGATCCATCTTTAAAAAGAGAGTTATTAAACAAACTATTAGAAAAGAGATGATATGAATGGCAACAATTAATAAGCGTAATGGTAAATATTGTGTAATTTATTATTATGTAGACACAAAAAGGAAAAAAGAGACAAAAATGGGAAACATTTGATTCAATTTCTGAAGCTAAAGCTAGAAAGTCAATAGTTGAAGCTGAAAAGGCTAAGGGGTCTTTTATCCCACCTAATACAGATACTGTTGAATCATTTTTAGATACATTTATTGAACTTTATGGCTATCAAAACTGGAGTGTTTCTACATTAACAAGAAATCGTTCTACAATTAAATATTATATTCTTCCATATATAGGTAAAAAGAAGCTGCAAGATATTAAGCCAATTGTGATTGAAAAATATTATAGGGATTTAAAAGAACAAAGAGTTATTCGGCCTATGAGATCAAAACACAGATGGGAAAGTAACTTCTTATATATTAAAAATCGGTTCATAAGTTATTGAGCTGTGCCTTTGGGTGTGCTGAAAAGTGGGAATTAATTGCGTCCAATCCTTTTAAAAAAGTTACACCTCCAAAACATGAATATGGCAAAAAAGAAATTTGGACTTCAGAAATGATTTCTAGAGCACTAGAAGTTTGTGAAGATCCAAAGATTTCATTGGCAATTCAACTATCGTTTGCGTGTTCATTACGTATTGGAGAAGCCCTGGGGTTGCAATGGAAAAACGTATTCATAAGTGAAGAAGATATTGAAAATGATAATGCTCATATTGTTGTAGAACCAAAGAATTACAAAGATTATCTAAAAAGGGAATTGATGAACTGAATGTTCAAGATATTTTGTATACATTTCCATCAGCTACTGATAATGAAAGTAATACAACAGTATTGGTGTTACGAAAACCTAAAACACAATCAAGTATTCGTACTATATGGCTACCTAATACATTGGTAAAATTTTTTTACGTGAATGGAAAGAACAACAAAATGAATACAAAGAATTCTTTTCGAGATGAATATCATGATTATGATATGGTTTTATGTTTTGAAGATGGTAGACCAGTAGAGCATAATATCATTCGCAAAGGATTAGCTAAGGTTTCAGAAAAGGCCGGACTTCCACCGGTGGTATTTCATTCGCTTCGTCATTCAAGTACAACATATAAATTAAAATTAAATCATGGTGATATAAAAGCAACACAAGGAGATACCGGTCATGCTCAGGCAGATATGGTCACAGATTTGTATAGTCATATTTTAGATGAAGACCGTAAAATAAATGCTCAAAAGTTTGATGAGTCATTTTATCAGAACAATGATGAAGACAAAGCCAAAAGGAAGAAAGATAGTATTGATGTGGATAAGCTGGTTGCTTCTTTAAAAGACAATCCAGATCTACTGGATAAACTATTAGATGCATTAAAATAAGATGTCCCTATCAAGGGACTTTTTTAATAAAATGGCCTTCTAGCTAATAGCCACTAATACTGATTATATAAAAACACGAAATCAGGTGAAAAATTCCGTATATTTTATTGAGCGGTCAAAATTAGAAAACACAAAAAGCCGATAAATAAAGCATATAACGAAATTATATGTAAATTTCAAGATTAAATAAAATTGTGATGAGTGGTCTCCTAAGCGAAAGGTCGTAGGTTCGACTCCTATCTGGGACGCCATATTGAGTTAAAAATAGCGCTGAAATCGTTTGACTTCAACGCTTTTTTGTATTCTCTTTTAATCAGAATAATACTTTTGATTTTTACTTTTTGGCTTGTCAGGAATTGTCAATTTTAGTTTACCTGCATCAACTAGTGATTGAATATATTCTTTTGTCACAAAAGATGATGTTTTAATATCTAAATATTCAAGCAATTTCTTTTCTTGATTTTGGTGACTTACAAAAACGTATTAAGTCAATATCTTCATTGTCGTTTGAGGTATGTTGATTATTATATAAAGTAACAACAAATTCATTTCTTTTGTTTTCAAATACAGGTTCAGGTAAATTATATTCCTTCATTTCTCTACGTATTGTTGGGATACCAGAATATCTGTTTTCAGTCTTTAATAAAAATTCAGACATTGTAGCAAGTGCAGGATTTCTTAAATCGGGTCTGGCTTTGCCTAAATCAAAAATTGTCATTCTTCCGTATAGGCTTCCAGGACTATGTATTTCTAAGCGGTTTGTGAAGAAGCAAATTTGGATAGGGGTACCTTCCGTATAAATGTCTTTGTAATCACGATGAATTAACGCATTTAAAATGGCTTCTCTTATAGCGTTGATAGGATATTCTGTTTTTATCTTCTCTTTTACCATTGTTTGGATTGATGATTGTTTGAACTTTTATATTTCTTTTACAAAAAGCTATGGCTTCATCCAACATTTCTGATAAAGTGCCTTCAATTCTTTTGTTGTCTAGAAAACGTATGCCATCGCTAGTGATGTCGCCAATCGTTTCTCCTGGAACAACGATTGCGGTAATAGCTAATTGCGGTAATAGTCCTTGTGGATAGATTCCAAAATTTAAAACGGATGCTAGTGTGGGAATATTATTACGTGTGATTGATAGTAATTCATAAATTTGATTTTCGGATAATTTTGAAAATCCTGGCCGATTTAATTTCATTTGTAGAATAAAATTATTGATGTCATTTTCCCTTAATAAAGAAAGAGTAGCTCGATCAATGGGCCTTTCATCATCGTGTACATGTGATTTAAAGGATTCGAAGTTATAGATTTCATAATCTGTCATTGGTAAATCGGATCTCCAACTCGCACATAAGAACCTTTGACTTTACCTGCACAGATAGTAACACGGGCGATTTGTGATATCGATAGAGGGAATTTCTGCACTACAAATATTGACGCCTTCGTATTCAGTAATTGTAAAAATAGCGCGGATTTGAGGAATCATCTGATTGCATTGTTCGGTTACTTTTTCTGTAGGTCTTGTAAATCATAGACACCTACTGGTTTAAAAGTTTTGTGTTTCATCTAATCCAAATACAATAATTCCACCACCATCCTGATTTGAAAAACTAGAAAGAGTGTCATATAAACGTTTTGGTGTTCCTCCATGAGCTGCTTTTACTTCGATAGTTTGTGATTCTGCTTGTGTGGTAATTATTTGTTTAATTAAATCATTTAATTCGATATTCACATTATTTTCCTCCTTTAAATTTATTTATGCAAATAAATTATAGTAAATAAAATAAGCTAATTCAATAAAATTAGTTAAGTAATTCACTTAAAATGAATGAAAATTGATTTAAATTATAATTTTAGTTAATTAAAATGCATTTAACTTAACAAAAAAAGGACTTTAAGTTAACTTATTATTGTGAAGGAGTTAATAAAATGACAAAACTATAAAAATATTATACCTGTATCTCATTTAGATAGAGAGTTTTCCTCCTAAGCGAAAGGTCGTAAGTTCAAATCTTATCGGGGACACCATATAGCTCATAAATAAATGTTTTTTAGCATCTTCTTATCAGAAATTAGATGAATTTATCTGCTTTTCCACTAATATGCATCTTTTAAGAACATTTGATGAGTGGTCAAACATAAGAGTATTAGAAATATAAAACAAGACAATATGAACAAACTCCTTTTACATAGCCAGAAAATCCTGATATATGAGAAAGGAGTTTTTATTATGCGAAATTGTAAAAAGTAATCGCAGTCACAAATCAAATAAGAAAAAATCATTTAATTTGTAGATTGTTAGTTAAAATGATATATTATGAAGGAAGAGTCGGTATGGAGACTATAAACCCATGCCATTGATCGGAACAAAGACCTAAAACTTGTTCTAGTGCAGAGAAAACTGCTAAACATCTTAAAAGGCGAGCAATCGCCTTTTTAATTTTGTGGAGGAAGTAAGTATGTTAAACAATAAAGCATTCGACCTTTGGGCAGATGGTTATGACAAAACTGTCGGCATTTCTGATGAGAAAAAACACATATCCTTTTGCTTTGGTTACAAAAGGTACTTGGATTCATTTTTCAGACTATAATGAAAACTGAAAATGCCATTGTTTTGGATATTGGGTTCGGGACAGGTACATTAACAACAAAGCTATATGAGCAAGGGTGCTCCATATATGGACAGGACTTTTCATCTAGGATGATTGAGTTGGCATCTGAGAAAATGCCCAATGCACATTTATATCAGGGGGGACTTTTCAAAAGAGCTTGTCGAACCATTGCAAAATTTTCGTTATGATTATATTGTTGCGACATACTCTTTGCATCATTTGACGGATGATCAGAAGAAAGATTTCTTTCTAGAATTGCGTAATCACTTAAAGAAAAACGGCAAAATTATAATCGGCGATGTTGCCTTTGAAACACGAAAGGATTTAGAACAGTGTAAATTGAAGGCAGGAGACACATGGGATAATGATGAAATCTACTTTGTCATTGAGGAACTGAGAAAAGATTTTCCGGCTCTTTCATTTACGAAAATGTCCGATTGCGCTGGAGTCCTGATTTTGGACTGACAAATTCAAGTTTATTGAAAAAAGAAAGAAGTGATAGCATTGACAAGAATTTGTTTGTTCTCATTGTGGTCATGAAACGGCAAAAAATTGTTTATAGAATTCCAAAAATGACTACTCAACTTCAAAAAAGATATAGATGATCATAAAATTTATTTGGTACGTGGTAAAACGATGCCACCTTCAAGTCGATATTGTTTTCATTGTCATAAAGATGTTTGTTATTCATTTTTACCTATTGATGAAACTTCTATTGCTTCAGTTGAATCTGAAATGGGTGGTTTTTATGAAGGATATCAAAAGATTGTTGTAAAAAGATTAAAGATTGGTTTGTTGATTCTTATTCAGATTCTATTGGTACTTTAGAATGCAAAACAAGTATTGATTTAACTGAAAAGGAATATAAGAAGTTTATCCATAATATATATCCTACATTAAAGAATGGAATGAAAACTATGATGATTTAGATATTTGTGATAAAACAACCTGGTCTATCATTATAAAAAAAGCAATTAACAGTTTAGGTTTACCTGAGTTTCAATAAGCATTAGCACTTCAGCTAGTGCTTTTCTTTAATCAAGTGAGCAACATAATGATCACACAATTAGAAATTAAAAAGAATCATTCTATTACCGAAAATTTAATAATTTTTAAAAAAGTGGGAATAGGAGAGAACGTTATGCAACTTATTGTTAGAAAAAATATTTAGATGAGTTGATTGAATTATATGGTACACCCGATATAAAGGTTATTACTGGAATTCGTTGTAGTGGGAATCAGTATTACTTCAGGAATTTATCACATATTTAAAATCATTAAATGAACAAATCAATATTGTGATGATTAATCTTCAAGAGTTGGAATTGATCATTTGTTAGAATATCATGCCTTGCATAAATATATTATGAATCAATACAAAGAAAAAATGACAAATGTACTGTTAATTGATGAGGTACAGATGTGTCCTCAATTTGAACTTGCAATTAATAGCATTTATGCAAAAGGAATCTATGATATTTATATTACAGGTTCTAATGCGTTTTTACTCAGCTCAGATTTGGCAACACTGTTTACTGGAAGAACAATGGAAATAAAATTATACCCATTTTCATTTAAGGAATATCTAACTTATTATAAAATCACAGATGGATATGATGATGCTTTTGATCAATACGTCAAAACTGGAGGAATGCTAGGTGCTTATGTCTATAAAACGGAAAATCGACAATATGACTATGTACGAGATGTTTATTCAACTATTATCATTCGAGATTTAGTTGAAAAGTATAAGATAAGAAATAAACTAGAATTTACGAATATATCCGAATTTATGATGGATAACATTGGAAACTTTCTTTCTCCAAATAATATCTGTGAGACTTTAAAGAATAATCAAAGTGAAATAACAAGAAAGACTGTTTCAAAATACATTGGTTATTTAGAAAATGCTTTTCTATTTTATGAAGCAAAACGATATGATTTGAAAGGAAAAAAATACCTAACCAACAATAGTAAGTATTATCTTTGTGACTCTTCTTTTCGTTATGCAGTAAATGGTACACGAAATATGGACTATGGAAGAGTATACGAAAATATTGTTTATTTAGAGCTACGTAGAAGAGGTTATGAAGTATATGTTGGCAAACTGTATAAAAAAGAAATCGACTTTGTTGCCAAGAAACGTGATACACAAATATATATTCAAGTAAGTGATAATATTTCGGATGAAAAAACATTTGAAAAAAGAATACACACCATTACTTGCGATAAAAGATGCATACCCTAAGTTGATTATTACAAGAACATGTCATGAAACATATGATTATCAAGGTATTCAAGTTATTGATCTTTGCAGATGGCTTAGAGAAGAATAACGATTCGTTTTCAAAAGCATCATGGGTTCTGTCCAGACAATGTCTGGATGACTTTATTGTATGAGTTAAATCTACAGTGTTACTTAACTGAAAATAATTAGGTGCCTAAAAAATCAGTACAGAGCATTACCACTTTGGTAGTGCTTGATGCTAGTATATTTATAGGACAGGTAAAACATCTCGAATTTGATTTGATAAGGAACCAATCACATTAAAAATAGAATGAGATATTGAACATGACTGTCCTAGATATTGTAGATTCTTGTGCATATGTTACAATGTCAAGAAACAGTAAAGCCTATGACCAAGAATTTAAAGAAAATGTTATTAATTATGTTTTAGAACATCCAGAAGAAAAATACACTGCGCTTGAAATAAATTCGGTGTTCATCCTACAACAATTGGTGGTTGGATGAAACAATATCGCAAAGAATGATAATCAAGTCATCGTTAGAGGCAGTGGTAATTATGCAAGTGATGAAGTTAAAGAAATCGCCAAATTGAAAAAGGAACTAAAAGACACAAAGGACACGTTAGAAGTATTAAAAAAAGCTATTGGCATACGTCCAAGTAAAGCAGCGTGAAATCTACGAAGCGGATGATCAACAAAAGAAAAAAAGATCAAACCATTTCCGTAGCCAGTGTGCTAAAAACAATTGGGGTTAGTCGTTCAGGTTTCTATAGCTATAAAAAAGAATGAAAATCTACCTACTCAGACACAAATAAGAAATGAGCATCTTCAAAAAAGAAATCAAGAAAAATTATAGCATGGGTATTAACGCGAACAATGGATGCGGACAAGGTGTTAGAATGCTTAATAAAAGCTAAAGAAAGACGTGAAACTGATCATCCGATTGTGATCCAAAGTGACCGCGGAGTACAGTATACATCAGAATTATACCAGCGATTAACTAAAGGTATGGTTACTAGCTATTCATGGAAAGGAACTCCATGGGACAATGCGTGCACTGAATCTTTTCATTCCTTGATAAAAAGAGAATGGCTACAATTTTATAAAATTGATAATTATTATGGAGCATATAAAATCGTATTTGAATATATAGAAGGATTTTATAATACAACACGAATGCATTCACATTGTGGATATGAATCTCCACAAGATTTTGAAAACAATATTTGAAACATAAACATTAAAAAAAACAGATATTTAAGTTGTCTTAAATCTGGCATAGTATCAAATTATAGATGATTTCGGACTTATGAATCTTGATGTCGAGAAATGTAGACATCTATTTGAAATTCTTGATTCAAGAGAAAGTAGAAAATCGACAGTGATAGTTTCTCAAATCTCAGTAAAAAGAATGGTACGATTTATTTAAGGATTGTACATACGCTGACGCGTGTTTAGATCGAGTCCTATGTAAAGCATATCGTTTAGAATTCAAAGGTGAATCACTAAGAAATCAAAAATTTTGACACACCGATTGACCGCTACAGATACACCGATGGTTCGCTAAATGGCACCATTTTTCCGTCATATGCATAGGTCAAAATGCTAATATTCGCCAAAAAAGCATATAAAGGTGCAATAATTCAATAAAATGCATAAAATCCTATAGCTTTTATCTTTTTTTAATATTTTGCAGTTAATTTAGTATGAAATGGATTGTGATTATCTGATGGATTTACCTTTCAAAGAAAGTTATAAATTAAATGCATATGACGGAAAGACAATAAAAAGGCATCCAAGACTCCGTTGTTTAAAGACGGAGAGGGATACCAATCTGAATATATACATAAGTCAGAAACTTATGTCAATTCCCACCTATACAAAGATATTGAAAGAGTATTTAAAATATTAACAAGGAATCGAATGGTCTCCAACCCATTTATTCCATGTTTGATTCCATAATCTTTTATATAATTTTCCATTTATAACTTTGTATTTTCCAGACCAGCTTCTCTTGGCATGGCATAGTAACATAAATATTTGCAGAGGCTTTAGTTTCATTTGCCAAAACAGGTGTTACTCTATTCATTGATGCGATCAATACTAACATAATCATTATTTTTTTCATAAATTATTTACTCCTTTATAATTGGAAATGACTTTAAAACAATCATCGTTTGATTTGATATTTTGAAACGTGTTTTGCCTCATACTAATTCATATGTTCCGTCTTTATGTTTAATAATATATCCCTTGTCTATATCTGATTGATCATAAAATCCTCGTTGTTTGGAGGATCAAATGCAGACTCCAAAATAATGCTTGTTTGTAAGTAATGGAAGAGCTAATACGACAATCATTAGAATTTTGCTCGTTTTTTTTTGATACATTCCATCCATTAAATAATTTATACGATATTCTAATACATTTGCATTATCTTGAATCATAAAATGTAGATTGTCCATTAAATTCATTTC
>VOFC01001502.1_pt1 | contig 26000 bp, 41 predicted proteins | sample 5384161 | NCBI WGS metagenome assembly VOFC01 (sample SAMN12384722, study PRJNA508395) | human gut metagenome | isolation source: healthy gut B | host: Homo sapiens | reverse complement strand
CCCCTGCCGTCCTTTTGCATCTGCCGGTAAAGCTCCTGGGCATGCTGCCTGAAATCATTGAGCACATCCCGAAGCACCGACGCCGCATAGTGGGAGGTCTCGGTATCCTCACTGTCAAGTGCCAGCGCCAGCGATCCGAGAGAGTCCGTGACATCTCCCCGACCACGTTCATGATCAGCGTGCGCAGGCTGTCCCGGTCGGAAATCGCCAGTGCCTCCTCGATCGGCACCACATTCCGCTCCTGCTCCTCGTCCGCCATAAAGTGCGTTCTGACACGCTCCTTGCTGAAAATAACATCTTCCAGATCCGCCGACTGTCCGAATAAAAGATGCCGCGCAAGCTCTCCCGCCACAAAGAAAACAGGACCGATCACAGGCGCAAAAAACATAACCGCCGCGCGGATTCTTCCGCCGGTGCGCTTTCCGGGCTCTTCTCTCCAGTGCCGCTCATTCCACAGGACATACGCCGCCGTGACGCACAGATTCAGTACCACAAGCAGCAGAAAATATGTTTCGATCCTGCTCATAGTTCCATCTCCTCTTTCATCCTGCACGGGAAACCTGCGCTCTTAAAAACGCTCCACAACCATTCCCGCATCCTCTGCGCTCGTGTTAGCAAGCAGTGCGTACATCTTTCCGTCGGAGAGTTCTCCAAGGTAATCACTCTGGCGCATCATGCCGGAAAGCACGCCCCGCGGCTTCCTCCCTGGAGATCTCCCCCCTCCTCAAAGACAACAAGCGCGCACCCGTCAGTTTCTTCTCTCTCGCGTTAAGATAAGCCTTCACCAGAGAAGCAAACGCATCCGCCTCCAAAATTCTGGTGCCGTGGATATAGCGTTGCTGTTCTAACGCCGAGATAACGGTTCGCACGTACAACCGCGTTCTGGATCAGATAGCCGATCACAGTGAGCATGTTCGCCTGTCCGAGCGTCATTCTCTCCCATGGGATTCCCCACACCATCAGAATCAGCTGCATCTCATCCTCCGAATAAATGGCATCCGCCATCAGCGGATAGCGCTCATCCATGGTTTTTGTTGATGAACACTTTTTCTCCCGCAGCTTTTCATAGAGTTCTTCCATCTGCACATAGTGAATGGAATTTCCGAGCATCCGTGCCTTCGGCGAAGTTGCCGAGAACAGACGCGCATAGGAGTGGTTTGCCACCGTATAGATTGCGACATCCCGGCTGTCCATCAGCTTTGCCAGCACCTCCGCGGCATAGAACAGCACCTCGCTCGGCTCGTACTTGTCCAGGCTGGACGTGATCTCATACAGTTTTCCGAAACTGTCGTTCTGGTTGACGATCTGATTTGACAGAATCTCCTTTGATGCGCACGTTGCTGCCGTTGACATCCGAGATGTCCTCCACCTGTCTGGAGAGGAAATCAACCTCATGGCGCTCCTCCTCCTCCACCGCATGCAGCCGGTCGCGCATATAGCCGATCACAAGTCCCAGAATCAGCAACTGTGCAATCCATATGTACGTGTTGATGTCCAGCACCACATCAAAACCGCTCCGCTGATACATCTGCACCGCAAGATACCCCCGCCACCGCAAGTATCGAAGAAAATGTCGCCTGCTGCTGCCCGTAGGTAATGGCAAACAGCAGCACATACAGAAGATAAAAATCAATATTCTGGAAATACGTACTCCCCGCAATCCAGTTATTTAACAGGAAAAACGGAAGGAAAACAAAGCAGATTCTCCGCGAACGGAATCATCGCTCTTACGGCCTCTCTCGACCGCTCCCCGAACCTGCTCCATCCCTTTTTTCTGCTCTGTGTCCGCACAAAAAGAAGATGCGTGCTGCCGGATGTACGCCGCCTCCCTGCCGATCTCAGTCTCCGGCTTATGTACAATGCGTATCCCAAACTCCTCCGCAAATCTCTGGCTGGACAGAACCGGCTCCATCCGCTCCCGTCCGGTGTCCTCTACGACCTTCACGCCGCCCAGTTCCGCCGCCACAAGCTCCGCCGCGCTCTGTACGGAAATCGTCTCTCCGGAAGAGATCTGGTAGACACCGTACGTCATCTTTTTTGCCGTAATCACCGCATACAAAAATTCGACGGCGTCCGAATAATGCAACAGCGCCACACGGTCGCGGGGATTCACCCGATCTCACTGGTTTCCAGCCCCTCCACACTCATGCGTGCGCAGATATCACGCGCTTCCGCCGCGGTAAGCGGTTCCCGTAGAGATGATCCAGCCGCAGCACGATCGTCTCATAGCCCATGTTAAAGTAGCTGCGGCAGAGTTCCTCTCCCGCCGCAATCGCCTGCGCGCGTACCGTATAAGCCGCACAGTTTTCCTCGCACGAAATGTCCTGTGCATACTCTCCCCGAAGACTTCCTCCGACGAGAGATACAAAAAAGCGTCCCACATTACCAGCCGTCTCATTCATCAGCAGCTGAAACAGGCTGAAGTGTACGCCGACGCCGTGCTGCTCCCCTCCCCAGAGAAAGCCTATGTCATAGGCGCCCATAAAGACTGTCACATCCGGACGCACTCCCTCAAGCACCTCTCTGATGCACGGATTGTCGTATGCAAAATGATACGTCTCAAATATCTTTTTGGACGTTCTGACCGATTTGTCTTCTGCCGTCAGCAAAAAACACGCGGTGCCCTTCTTTGTCCAGTTTGTCCGTCAAAAGCTGAAGGAAGCGGCATTTGCTTCCCACCAATAATATATTCATCGTTTACAAGATCCCCTGTAGTTCCATTTGTCTGATAAACTGCATCACATCTGTCCGCATATCGTCTGCGGTCCCCCCCCGTACATAGTGGCAAGCTCCTCCGCGATTTTATCCGCCGTGTTTCCTGCCGTATACTGCCTGAAGATATAAGCCCCGCTCTCATTTAACATGAGCGGCGGCCGATACGGTTCTCCATCCTGCTCCATATCTAACAGCCAGTATTTTCCCTGCCGCGCACCTGAGCTGATACCTGTTTTTCTGCATCTGCCATCCTCCGAAAAAATCATCGTATAATTATAGCACATCTGACGCTCAAAAGGAACCGGTTATCCGAAAATGAGGACATACTCTTCTTCGGCTTTGCGCCTCCCCTGAAAAATATGTCCTCATCGTTAATGCATCTTATATTCCAGACGTATCCGGTCGGTAATCAGTGCGATAAACTCCGAATTCGTCGGTTTTCCTTTTCCGTTGTGGATGGTATACCCGAACATCTCATCAATGGTATCCATCTTGCCTCTGCTCCACGCCACCTCGATCGCATGCCGGATTGCCCGCTCCACACGGCTGGAGGTTGTCTGGTACTTCTTCGCGATCGTGGGATAAAGAATTTTCGTGATCGAGTTGAGCATATCCATGTCATTGACGGACATGATAATCGCATCCCGCAGATACTGATACCCTTTGATATGCGCCGGAACGCCGATCTCGTGAATAATATCGGTGACATCCGCTTCCAGGTTGCGCTCCTTTGTCTCCTCCGCCTTCTCATAGGCATTGACCTTGCGCACTTCCGCACCGCGTCCCGCCGCAGGTCTTCTCACATTCTTGATGCGGCTTAACACGATATCATTGTCAAACGGCTTCATAATGTAATAATCTGCGCCGCGCGCAAACGCATCTTCCGTGATTTTCTCCTGACCGATCGCGCTGATCATAATAAACGCCGGATGTTTTTTTTATGGAGGTGTCCTCGACTCAAGCGGTCTAAAACCCCCAATCCGTCAAGCTTCGGCATCACAATGTCGAGCAGCACGACATCCGGTTCTTTCGCCTTTATCACATGGTATGCTTCCTCGCCGTCGCGGGCGACTCCTACAACATTCAGTTCGTCATCACTTTCGATAATATCCCCTAATAATCGCAGCATTCTCTCATTATCATCTGCTATTGCAACATTCAGTTTTTCCATTTTAGCCCCTCCTGTGACAAAAAACTCTTTGCTTACTGATGATACTGATTCCAACGCAAGAAAAATTTGTCGAAGCAAGTCGTCAACTGAAGTATATGCATCATTCGCGTATGATATAATATGCGTTTCTGCTGTTTCTCTTCACATAGTAAAGCGCCTTGTCCGCGTGCTCAATCAGACGCGCTCCGCTCTCTGTGCCCTCCGGCACAAAGCAGGCATACCCCTGGGAGATGGTAAGATTCGGCTGCACAACCGAGTGCTCGTTTGCGATTCCCACCTCCGCAATCTTCTGCAGGATCGCCTCCGCGATCTCCTCGATCCGGTTCTCCATCCCTGCCGGAAACAACATCACGAACTCATCCCCGCCAAACCGGTAGACATGTCCGCAGTCCATCACTGCCTCCTTCAGAATATCCGCCACCACCTTCAGGCAGCGGTCTCCCCTGAATATGCCCGTAGGTATCGTTCAGCTGCTTAAAGCAGTCGATGTCCAAAACGCCGACCGTGATCCGCTCACCGCCCGCATCCCTTTTATGATATGCACCGCCTCACGCTCAAGAGAATAGCGGTTCCCCAGCCCGGTCAGCGCATCCGTCACAGACATAGTCTCCACGCGCTTGCGCTCCGCCTCTTTTCCCGCAGCTGGATCTTGATGTCGATCGCTGTGGCGCGGTCCTTCGCATCGATCGCTTTCTGGCGTTTATACAGATCCGCATGTGCCACACACAGTTCCACATAGCGCTCTTCGTTCCCCACAGTCTGATAGTAGTCCATCCACAATTCCGTCAGAAACAGCTGGAAAAAGACGGTTTTCTGATCGATCGTATAGGTCTCGACCGCAGATATGGTCTGCTTCCAGTATTCATACTCTTTTCATGTCGCGGAACAGCTGACACAGATCCTTCATATCGTTCAGATAATCCGACGCATTGCTGTCTTTTTCACCGCTCGCCAGAAGATCCTCCATGTACTCATACACATAGTCCCCCTTTTCCCATCTGCCAGAGCAGCCTACATTTGAAGATCAGTACCGTATAATGATACATCTCCTCCACTTCCTCGTCAAGCTGCCGCTCTGCCTGCTCTAAATATTTGTAGGAAAGCTCGTACAGGTTCAGTTCGTAGTAGGAGACCGCCAGATTCAGGTAGGTAATCAGAGCCCAGGAACGGTAGCGTTCCTCCTTGATGCAGGTCGGATTCTGCAGTTCCCGCGCCGACTTTAAGAAATAGTCGATCGCCTTCTCATGCTCTCCCCAGCTCCTGGTACCTGGAGCCGATATTGTTATAAAGAGTGTCGTGATGTTATTTAGCTGGTAATCGATCGCACACTCAAGTCCTTCGACCAGATAATCCACCGCCATCGTCTCGTTCCCCGTGGCGCCGTAGATCACCCCGAGCAGATTGAGCGCTGTGGCGTATTTTAACATGTCGTCGCACTTCTTGTAGAGACGAAGCGCATTCTGTACAAGCATCGCCGCTTCCTCCAGCTTGTGGTCAAAGAATCTGGCTCTGCCCTCTTCGTAGTATTCATCTGCCAGTTTTTGTATATGTTCCTGCTGTTCCATTCCGTCTTCCGTCCTTAAAGCCAACAATACTGACTGTAGTATACCATAAGTACCAGACGTTGTAAAAGTTTTTGTCGTACAATCACAACATTTTTCTCAATAAAGATTCCGTACCCCATCGACGCATCCGACACAAACACATGCGTCACCGCCCCGATCATCTTTTTCCGTTCTGGATAATCGGACTGCCGCTCATCCCCTGTACGATTCCTCCGGTCAGGTCCTAAAAGCCGCTCATCCGTGACTTTAAAAAGGATTCCCTTGTTTTCCTCATCTCCACTGTAATCAAGACTCTCTATCTCGATCTCATACTCCACGCGCTCCCCGGACACCTCCGAGATAATGTAGGCTTTTCCAAGCGCAATGTCCTGCTTATAAGCCACCTCGTAGACTTCTCCTTCCAGTTCTCCCGCCGTATCATTTAACATGCCGCGGATGCCAAGCGGCGAGTTCTCCGTAATGCTTCCCATGCAATGCGATTTCCCGTAGTCAATGATCCCCGCAAGTTCGCCCGGGACGCCCTTCTTCCCTTCTGGATGCTGACGATTTTCGTCTCGTAAATATATCCTTCCGACAGGCTCATCTGCACGCCGGTGTCGCCGTCGCTCACCGCATGTCCGAGTGCGCCAAAGCTGCCGTCCTGCCTGTAGTAGGTCAGTGTTCCGACCCCGGCAAGATCATCCCGCACCCAGATTCCAAGGCGGTATTTTCCCGTCTCGCCTTTGACCGGATTCATGGATACTTCCACATACTCCCCTTCCGCATCACTCCGATGATCTCACGTCCGCTGCCGTAGCTGTCAATCTTGTCCATCAGCTCCTCTTTCCCGCACACCGTCTCCCCGTTCACGCTCACAATATAATCCCCGCTCTGCACCAGATTCTGCGCCGGGCTGCACTCATTGCCCAACGCATCCGCAATTTTGCAGTGCCGAGCACCAGGATTCCGTCCGTCTTCACATAGATACCGATCGCCTCGCCGCCCGCAGTCACCTCCTGTCTGTCGACCATCATCACCTTCACGTCTTTTACCGGGAAAATGCCGAACAGCTTGCAGGTAACGGTATAAAAAGGGGCGGGGTCTCCGCCACGGCATCCTCCTGCCCGTTTAAGCGGTAGAACACTTCCTCGCTGTCGTCCTTTAACGTCACGCTCACCGGAACGCCAAACCGGTAATCCGCCTTTTCCCCGAACGGAACGTAGATCTCATCCGGCAGTGCCCGCTCAAACGTCTTTACGGCAAACAGCGTCAAAAACAAAAAAACAACCCACGTGATTGCAATTGTATCAAAAAAAAAATTTACGTCTCATATCTGCCCCCATACCATTTTCTGTAACCCAAAATATCGCCATTTTCCTTGTCAAAAAAAAGAAGATACCATGGTATCTCATACCTGTGGTATCTTCTTTTATTATGTGAATATTTTTACTTTTCAAACCCCGATTTTTTGCTTTTTGCAAGCGCGCGCATCTCTCTCGCACTCTCTTTTACCGTCTCCGTGATCTCCACGCCTCCAAGCATACGGGAAAGCTCCTGTATGCTTCTCCTCCTCCGACAGTCTGCGGATCGTGGAGACTGTCGTCTGATTCTGTACGGATTTCTGGATCAGGTAATGGAATCCGCCATCGCCGCAATCTGTGGAAGATGTGATACAGATAATCTGATGTGACCGTCCCAGCACATTCATCTTCTCGGAAACCATCTGCGCCGTCCGTCCGCTGATTCCGCTGTCAATCTCATCGAAAATCAGCGTCTCCACCGCATCCTCATCCGCTAACACCGTCTTGATGGCAAGCATGATACGCGAAAGTTCTCCTCCCGACGCTACTTTTCCGAGCGGTTTTAACGGCTCGCCCGGGTTCGTGGAAATCAAAAATTCCGCATCGTCGAATCCGTTCGCCGTATACCTGCCATGCGCTCAAAATTCATCGTAAAACGCACATCAAGGAAATTCAGATCCAGTAATGCCTGCGTTGACTGCCGCCGTCAGTTTTTGCTTGCCTCCTTTTACGCATTTCGGACACTTTATGCTCAGCTTTTCAAGACTTTTTTTCTGCTCTGCAAGTTTTTCCTTAAGACCGGCAAGATACGTCATAGTCCTTAAATTGCTGCATCAGGCGTTCCTGCTTCTCTTCTAATGCCAGAAGCACGTCCGGGATCGTGCTGCCGTATTTGGATTTCAGATGATTTACCTCATCGAGACGCTTTCTCCACCTGGTAGAACGTCTCCTCATCGTACAGTCCATATTCTCGACATAATCGGCAAGTTCCCGGTTGAAATCGCTTAACAGCCCGTCGATCTCCAAAAACACGCTCGAGTTCGGCAAGCTTCTCATCGTATCCGGAGATGACGAGAGTTCGCGCACCGCCCTTCCGGTCAGCCTCCGACGCACAGTCCGATTCGCCGCCGGTATTGCTGTATGCACCGTTTACGGCATTCACAATCTTCTGTCCGTTGGAAAACCGGCGGTACTCATTCTCCAGTTCCTCGTCCTCGCTCTTCCCGAAGTCCTGCCTCCTCGATCTCACGGATCTCGTACCCAGGAACGAAATCTCCTGCTCGCGCTCTGCGCCGTCTATGCCGGCATTTTTTCTTCCTCCACCAGCTTTTGTAGCTGCGGTAAGTCTGCGAGCGCCTTCTTTTTCTCTGTCAGCGTCTCCCACATAGGCATCCAGAATCTCCAAATGTCTGCGCTTTGAGAGAAGCGACTGATGCTCATGCTGACCGTGAATGTCAATTAAAATCGCCGCGATCTCGCGCACCGCGGATGCCGGCATACTCTCTGACCGTTGACGCGCGCCGTTCCCCTTCCGCCTACGATTCTGCGGCTTAGGATCACCTGGTCATCTTCCGGATAGACCTCGAGCGCCTCCAGCTTTTGCCGTTCCTGCCCGTTCTCCACCGTAAATACCAGTTCTACCAGCGCCGGAGCAAACTCCCCGGTCTGCGGATCTTCTCTCAACATTTCCTTTTGCACTTTTTCACCCAGCGCCAGATTGATCGAACCGATGATGATGGACTTACCCGCACCGGTCTCTCCCGAGAGGATATTGAGTCCCCGGGTAAATCCACCTCCGCCTCGTCAATCAGTGCCAGATTTTTCACATGCAGACTTTGTAACATAGAATCTCCTTCTACTCTCCCCCAAAAGAATCCCGTCTAGTCTTCCACAAGCTTTTTCAAGCGATTCATCACCGCAACGGTATCATCCACACTGCGGATCGCGCACATGATGGTGTCATCCCCCCGCAATGCAGCCCACGATCTCGTGCATATGCATGGCATCTAACGCAGCCGCCACCGCCATCGCCATACCCGAGCCAGTCTTAATGACCAGAATATTCTGCGCCATATCCATGGATACAAACCGTCGTGGAACACGCGTACATATTTCTGCGACAGATTTTCGTCCGTCTCCTGCAGCGCAACGTATTTCTGCCTGCCGTTGCTCATTGCAACCTTTGGTGAGCTTTTAGTTCCCGGATGTCCCTGGAAACCGTCGCCTGTGTTACCTGATAGCCCTCACGCTCCAGATAATCCGACAGTTCTTCCTGTGTTTCAATGTCATTTCTCTTGATCAGTTCCAGCATTTTCGCCTGTCGTTTGGTTTTCATTCTGCCCTCCGTTTCCCGCTTATGTGTATACCTGCATCTTTTTGCTTAGATCTCGAGAAAGCTCTTGTTGCTCAGCTTTAAGATCCTTGTCGTGTCCGAAGCCTTCCGGATACTGAACTTATCTCCCACCACAAGTCTTGCGGCGGTATCCCCGTCAAAGCTGACCTCCAGCGTCTCATCCTTCTGTGAGCGCCTTCTGCCGATCTCAACAACCACTTCGTCCTCCGCACCGATCACAATACTGCGTGAATTGAGATTATGCGCATTGATCGGCGTAATTAAAATCATCTGTGCCTTCGGATCCACGATCGGTCCGCCTGCCGACATATTGTAGCCGGTAGAACCGGTCGGCGTCGACACAATGATTCCGTCCGCCCGAAACGTATGCAGATACTCCCCGTGTTCACATAGACGATCAGGCTGACTACCGACAACTCCCCCGTGCGGTGAATCACGATATCATTCAGGGCAACCCCGTATTCTTCCCGCACTCCGCCAAGGATGCCTGCGCCGGTGAGCATCATGCGCTTCTCCACCATACAGTCATCCGCCATCAGACGGTCAACCGCGTCAAACACGTTGCTCTCCTCGAGTTCACACAGATAACCGACCGTACCAAGGTTCACGCCGATCAACGGAATCCTCCTGCTGTCCACCAGCCTGGATGCCGCGCGGATCAGCGTTCCGTCGCCGCCTAACACCATGACGCAGTCCGTCGCTGGATCCATCTTATCCAAAGCAGGCGCCGCCTCGCTTTTGCTCTCCCCGTCACTGTAAAAGCAGTCACATTCTCCGCCCTTTTTGCGGATATACGCCGCAAGTTCTCCGGTGAGTCTGCCGTTCTCGTCCTTATATGTATTTGTGATGATCAAAAAAAATGTCTCATAAGCTTCCCCACATCCGGCAGACGCCCGGTCATTCACAGACGTCCGGTTACTTGTCTAACTCGCCGTGCGCTGCATCCACGACCGCCTTAATGTCGACTGCCGCATCCACGCCGCCCGTCTCATCCTTCCGGATGTACACCAGATACTCGATGTTTCCTTCCGGTCCCTTGATGGGCGAATATTCCAGATTCTTTACAAAAAATCCGTTCTGTGACGCGAATTCAATGATCCGCTCTACCACTTCCTCATGAACAGCCTTGTCACGCACAACACCCTTTTTCCCGACTTTTTTCCCGTCCGGCTTCAAACTGGGGCTTGATGAGACAGACCATCTCGCCGCCGTCTTTAAGAGCTCCCGTGCCGGGATTAAAACCTTGGTAAGGGAAATAAACGACACATCCACCGACGCAAAATCCAGCACGTCATCGATATCCGCCGGGGTCACATAGCGTATATTGGTCTTCTCCATGCAGACCACGCGCGGATCCTGGCGCAGCTTCCATGCGAACTGACCATAGCCGACGTCCACGGAATACACCTTTGAGGCGCCGTTTTGCAGCATGCAGTCGGTAAATCCACCGGTGGAAGCTCCAATATCCATGCAGACCTTACCCTCCAGCGTGATTCCGAAATGCGTCATGGCTTTTTCAAGCTTTAATCCGCCGCGGCTCACGTATTTGAGCGTATTCCCCTTTACGGTGATCTCGGCCTCCGTGTCAAATGTAGCCCCCGCCTTATCTTCCCGCTGGTTCTCCACAAAGACATTGCCTTCCATAATCATGGTCTTTGCCTTCTCCCTCGACGGAGCCAGTCCTCTGTTTACAAGCAAAACATCTAATCGTTCTTTCAAAAGTCATTCCTTTCCGCACCGCTTTCCTGTGCGTGCAGTTCTTCATATGCCTCTATGGTGCGCTCCGTGATCGTCTCCGCATCGATTCCGACTTCCCTGCGCAGAATCTCCACATTGCCATGTTCCACGTACTCATCCGGAATCGCGATGGCAAGCACTCTCACAGAGAGATTGTGCTCCTCGTAAAAACGCATGACCTGTTCGCCCATGCCGCCGCTGATCACATTCTCCTCCATCGTAACGATAAGGTCGTGATGCCTTGCTGCGGACAGGAGCGCATCCTCATCCAGCGGCTTTGCAAACCGCGCATTGATTAAGCTGCTCTCATAGCCGAGCGCCTTCAGCCGCTCATGCACCGCCTCCGCCGTCTTCACCATCGCACCGTGCAAACAGCGCGATCTTCCCCGACCGGTAGATCCACTCACTCTTGCCGCAGGCGATCGGCGCCCGGTACTCTCTTAATCCGTCATACGCCTCTCCTCTCGGATATCTTATCGCAATCGGCGCGGAAAAATCAACTGCATATTTAATCATATCGGACAGTTCCCATTTATTCTTCGGTGCCCTAATGGTCATATTCGGTATCGTTGAGAGATAGGAGATGTCAAAGATTCCCTGATGGGTCTCCCGTCGCTTCCTACCAATCCTGCACGGTCGATGGCAAATACCACCGGCAGGTTCTGAATACAGACGTCGTGGAGGATCTGGTCGTAGGCGCGCTGTAAAAAAGATGAATACACGGCAAAGATCGGCTTTAAGCCTCCCCGCCGCGAGCCCCCGCCGCAAATGTCACCGCATGCTGCTCCGCAATGCCCACATCAAAAAAGCGCTCCGGAAACATATTGTGGAAACGTTTTAATCCCGTTCCGTCGGTCATCGCCGCCGTGATTGCCACCACGCGCTCATCACGGTCGCCAAAGCTTGCGCATCACCGTGGAAAAACATCGGTGTAATTTGCCTTTGTCCGCGGATGCTTCGGAAGTCCCGTCTCGATATCAAACGGCTCCGTCCCGTGGAACCGCGCCGGATGCCGCTCGGCAGGTGCATAGCCTGTTCCCTTGTGCGTAATGACATGCACCAGCACCGGTCCATCCACACGCGACGCTTCCTGCAGCAGCTTTAAAATACCCTTGATATCGCCTCCGTCCACCGGTCCGAGATAAATAATCCCCAGTTCCTCAAACAGCATCCCCGGAATGAACAGCTGCTTAATTCCGCTCTTTCGTGCGCCGGATACGCTCCACCATCTTATCGCCGTAGACCGGAATCTTGTTGAAATTCATGACCCTGAGCTTTAAATCCCGGTAGGCATCCGCCGTGCGGAACCCCGCCAGGTAGGTGGACAATCCGCCGACATTCTCCGAGATGGACATATTATTGTCGTTTAGGACAATGATAAAGTTGGAGTTAAGCTGTGCCGCATTATTAAGCGCCTCAAACGCCATACCTCCGGTCAGCGCACCATCTCCGATCACCGACACCACCTTGTAGTCCTCCCCGGTAATCTCTCTCGCATGCGCGTACCCCAGTCCCGCCGAAATGGACGGGAACTGTGTCCCGTGTCAAAGCAGTCACATTCGCTTTCTTTCCGTTTTGGGAAACCGCTCATTCCGCCGTACTTACGCAGCCCGTCAAAACCTTCCCGTCTTCCGGTCAGAAGCTTGTGCGTGTAAGACTGATGCCCGACATCCCAGATCAGCTTATCCTTCGGCAGATCCAAAAACAGATGCAGCGCCATGGTCAGCTCGATCACGCCCAGATTAGACGCAAGATGTCCCCGGTATCCGAGATTTTCTCGATTAAAATTGACGAATCTCCGATGCAAGAATTTTCAGTTCCTCATCGGAGAGTTCCTTGATATCATTTTCTTTTGTATACGTTCCAAGATCATACAGAGCACCTCTGCTTTTTATCGTAGTTTACTTCTCCCGGAGGATCAGATATCTGAGCAGTTCCGTCAGATATTCGTTCTTAACCACAAGGGAATCCATCCGCGCAATCGCCTGCTCGGATAGCGACGCAACATCCGCCTTCGCCTTCTCAATGCCCTCATAGGTCACGTACGTGATCTTGTGGTTCTTCTCATCGCTGCCGATGGGCTTTCCCAATACCTCCATGGTGCTCGTGACATCGAGAATATCATCCTGAATCTGAAATGCAAGTCCGACCTCACCGGCTGTCTGCTCGATAATCTTCTGTTCGCCCTGCGTGGCTCCCGCCAGCACCGCTCCTGTGAGCATTGCCCCCTCGATCAGAGCACTCGTCTTCAGACGGTAGATAAAATCGAGCTTTTCCTTGGTCATGCCCGGCTTTCCCTCCGACTCGACGTCCACCGTCTGACCGCCGACCATTCCATAGATTCCAGCCTTTGCGGTCAGAATCTGAAATGCCTGACATACCCCGGGATTGCCCGAGTTCCATGGCAAATGCCCGCGCCGCCGTCTCGTATGCATAATTTAGAAGCGCATCTCCGCGAGGATTCCCATCGCCTCCCCGTACACGGCGTGCGTGGTCTTCTTCCCCCGGCGGTATTCGTCATTATCCATTGCCGGAAGATCATCATGCACCAGTGAGTAGGTGTGAATCATCTCGATCGCTGCCATGAACGGTTCGATCACCTCGGATCTTCCTCCAAACAGGCGGTAAGTCTCCTGCATCAGCATCGGGCGGAGACGCTTACCTCCCGCCAGCACGCTGTAATTCATCGCCTCCATGATGGTCTTCTGATAGCCTTCTTCCTTTGGCAGGTATTTTTTTATGATCTGTTCAATCTGCGCTGTGCGCTCCGCCATCTCGGTCTTAAAATCCATCGTCTGCATCCCCCTACCGTTCTTACATCTCTTCTATTTCCCCGTCCTCACCGAGGATCTGCATCTTTTTTTCCACTTCGTCCAGAATGGTTCCGCAATTTTTAATTGCAATACCCCCTGCTGATACAGCGAAAAAGATTCCTCCAGCGAAATCTCCGGCTCCTCCATCTGTGTAGAGGATCGCCTCGATCCGGGTAAAAGCCTCCTCAAGCGTCGGCTTTTTTTTCGTTCTGATTATCCATCGATTCTTCCTTTCTCCAAACCATCCTCTGCGGCATCCTGCTTACGGATCTCTGTCACAGCCGCTTTTAAAAGCTGCCCCGGTAGAGATGAATGGAAAGCGCTTCTCCGATCTGCACGGTGTCCGCATCCGTCAGCGCATGTCCGCCGGCATCCTCCACATAGGAATACCCCTGCGCCAGCTTCTTAAGCGGCGACATCCGTCCAGTCTTCCTGAAAGAAGTGCCAGCGTATGGCGCTTCTGTTCAAGCGTTGCCTGCATCCGGCGCTCTAAGGCGGCGCCCAGCTCGTCCAAACGCTTTTCATTCTCTTTGAGCTTGGCGCGCGGATTCAGATAGCGCAGCTTCTCCTCATCATGCATGAGACGCGTGCGCATCTGGTTCAGCTTTAATTCCAGCTGGCGTCTCATCTGTGTTCCGTAATCCATCAGCCACTTTTCGACGAGCTGCACATCAAACACTGCAAGTTCCGCCGCCGCGGAAGGTGTCGGTGCCCGCAGATCCGCCACATAATCCGATATCGTCGTATCCGTCTGATGTCCGACCGCCGAGATCACCGGCGTGTTGCATGCAAAAATCGCCCGCGCAACCTCTTCTTCATTGAATGCCCACAGATCCTCGATCGAACCGCCGCCGCGTCCCACAATGATGACGTCCACACCCAGCACATCCAGCGCATGGATGCCGCGCACAATGCTTGCTGCGGCGCCGTCCCCCTGCACGAGCGCGGGATATAAGATCAACTGCACATAGGGATTCCTTCTGGCCGCAATGTTGCGGATATCCTGTATGGCGGCTCCCGTAGGCGCTGTCACAATGCCGATCCTCGTGGCATATCTGGGTATCGGCTTTTTGTATGCCGCATCGAACATTCCCATCTCCTCGAGTTCGCGCTTTAACGCCTCAAACTTCAGATAGAGATTCCCGGCACCCTCAAGCTCAATCTCTCTGGCATAGAGCTGGTACTTTCCGTCCCGCTCGTACACCTCGACGGAGCCGGTCACAACAACCTTGTCTCCCTCCTTCATCTGAAAGGCAAGTCCGCGGCGGTACCTGGAAAACATGACCGCGGCGATCGTCCCCGTCTGATCCTTGAGGGTAAAATAAATATGACCGCTGGAGTGATACTTACAGTTCGACACTTCCCCCCTTGATGCTGATCTGGTGCAACATAAAATCCTGTGCGAACATGTTCTGGATGTATGTATTTACCTGACCGACAGAATAGATATTTTTTCTCATACCAGCTTTGCAAGTACACCGTTGATAAATGCCGGCGACTCATCGGTGCCATACTTTTTTGGCAAGCTCCACCGCCTCGTTGATGGCAACGCCGACCGGCACATCCTCATCATACTTCATTTCATAGACCGCCAGGCGAATCAGCGTGAGATCTACCTTTTTCCCATGCGTCCGGTCTTCCAGCCTTCTGCCACAGCATCGATCGCCTCGTCAATCTCTGCAAGATGCGCCACGATATCCTCGCATTTGCCGGAGATGTATGCGCCGTCCTTTGTATCCCACGGCTCCTCCGTCTCCTCATAGACGGCAATCTGCTCCGGCAGTTCCTGTCTGTCATGGAACTCCACGCCAAACAGCAGCTTAAATATCTGTTCTCTCAACTCTCTTCTGGTCATAAACCTTTCCTTTCTCTCATGTTCCGTCTTCTTCGTCACATTTCCCTGTACAGGAAAAAAAGGATGTCGCAGGGACATCCTTTATCTTATTCACCGTGATTCGATGCGTTACTTGTTGCTGCCCATGTCCACACTTTGCGATACGGATATTCACGATAGATACTTCCAGACCGGTCATATTCTCAATCGCATTCTTGACTCTGTCCTGCACCTTGGCTGACACTTCGGGATCGAATAACCATATGAAATGTTCAGTGCCACATCCACGCTTACCTTTCCGTCGAGAACTTCTACACGAATTCCTTTGGAAAGGTTCTTCATTCCAAGCTTACTTTACCAGTTCATTTGTGATGTTGCCAGCCATGGAACCAACGCCCTCAACCTCGGTAGCGGCAAGTCCTGCGATGATGGCAACCACTTCATCTGCAATCTTCACTTCTCCCAAATTACCGTCCTTTATTTTAAATGTTTTGCGATCCTCACCCATGTCAAATGCCTCCTAAGTGATATTATGCGTTTATTATAACAGACTATTCCCGTTTTGGAAACCAAAAAGTATTAAATTATTCGGTCACACCGAGTTCCTGAAAATCGCATCCGTCATCACCGCCTGGGGAAACAAAGGCATATGCGCTCGTCGTTCCCTTCCATGTGACAGAAAAGCTTCCCTCCAGATCCAGGAACGAATGTGCTTCAGCAATCCCCGTCACAAGCTCCGCCATATCCTCGATAAAGCTCTCCGCCATCGCCGGGTTGGTGCACTCTTCTCCTCGATCTCCTCCTCCACGAAAAGGCGCAGCACAAAATCATCCAGATCGCTCTCGTCATCAAGTTCTGCCCTGCTGATATAAGGATTATTACAGCTCTCTAACACACGCTTCATGTAGGAAGCACAGGAAAGGATCCGCGACTGCGACACGTCCTCCGCCTCCAGGAAAATCTTGTATTCCATCTTCATTGTATCTGCCATCTTATGTCCTCTTTCCGTGCCTTTGGCAAACGCCGCATCACTTTCCTATAATCTCCGCCGTATCAATGAACTCGTAAGGAGTCTGCTGATAGACGTAGTAATTTAACCAGTTGCTGTAAAGGATATTGCCGTGCGAGCGCCACTGCAGATTCGGCTTCTTCGTATCGTCATCGTCCGGATAATAGTTGACCGGCGGCTCAATGGGAAGCCCCTTCTCCTTGTCCCGCTTGTATTCCTTATCCAGCGTGTAGCGGTCATACCCGGATGCCCCATCACAAAAGATTCTTCTGCCCTCGTCCGCAATCGCGAGGAATACGCCCGCCTCCTCAGACTCCGCAAGAATGGTCAGCTCCTTGACTTTGCGGATGTCCTCCGTGCGCACCTCGGTATGTCTGGAGTGCGGCGCCATAAAGTAATCGTCAAAACCGCGCACCAACGGCACTTTCCGGTTCATCACACGGTGTTCGTAGACACCGAATTTTTTCTGCGGCAGGAGATACTTTTTCAGACCGTAGTGATAGTACATTCCCGCCTGTGCCCCCAGCACAGATGCAGGAGTGGACGTCACATGGCTCTTCGTCCACTCAAAGATCTGGCAGATCTCCTCCCAGTAATCCACGTCCTCGTATTCCATCTGCTCCACCGGTGCCCCGGTGATGATCAGCCCGTCAAAATAGCGTCTCTTAATATCCGCAAAACTCTCGTAGAATTTATTCAGATGACTCATCGACGTATTCTTGGACTCATGGCTGGACACCGCAACAAATGTCACATCGACTTGAAGCGGCGTGTTCGACAGGGAACGCAGAAGCTGCAGTTCCGTCTCTTCTTTCAGCGGCATCAGATTTAAAATTCCGATCTTGATCGGTCTGATGTCCTGATGCATCGCACGATTCTCATCCATAACAAATATATTTTCCTTCTCCAGTATTTCCTTTGCAGGTAAATCACTCTGTATTCTGATTGGCATAAAATGTTACCTCTCTATCTGCAGCATGTCGTACAGTTCGTCCTCACTGATCACTCTGATGCCGAGTTCCTGCGCCTTCGTAAATGCTTGCTTCCCGCGCTCTCCCCGCGAGGACATAATCCGTCTTCTTTGACACAGATCCGGATACCTTTCCTCCATACCGCTCGATCAACGTCTGCGCTTCCTTTCTGCCAAGCGTCGGCAGGGTTCCCGTCACCACAAGGGTCTTTCCGCTAATGACAGAGTCCACGGTCTCGCTCTCCTCCGCCGTCATGTTGACGCCGGCCTGTGCGAGTCTCTGCAGCACCACCTGGTTCTTCTCATCCGAAAAAATAACTTCCGGATGCAGTCCGCACTGACTTTTCCGATGTCCCCCGACTGCCGTCAGTTCCTCCTCGGATGCCTCCGAAAGCCGCTCCATGGTCTTAAAATGCTTCATGATCGCCTTCGCTGCCGCCTTTCCGACATTCGGTATCCCAAGACCGGTCAACAGCTTGTACGCATCATTCTGCTTGGCTTTTTCTATCGCCTCCAGAAGCTTGTCCGTGTTCTTCTCCTTGCCGATGATTCCCTGTGCAATCAGTTCCTCCCGGTGCTCCTTCAGCGAAAAAAATGTCCGCGACATTTTTAATATAACCCATTCTGACGAGTTCTTCAATATAAACCGTTCCGAACCCTTTGATGTCCATGGCGTCTCTTCCGACAAAATTGATGATGTGGCGCTCCAGCTGCGCCGGGCAGTTCGGCGATGTACACTTGATGTCCGCCGTATCGCGTTCCCGCTCTGTCTTCGCCCCCGCACACCGGACAGACATCCGGTATCACAAAAGCGCTTCCAGCCCTCCGGGCGCTTTCTTTCCGCACTTCCTTCACCTTCGGAATGATCTCGCCGGATTTGTAGACGACGATGGTGTCCCCGATTCCGACATCCAGATCATCGATAAAGTCCTGATTGTGAAGCGTCGCCCTCGAAACGCTCGTTCCACAGAGCCGTATCGGCTCAAATACCGCAGTCGGCGTGATCCTGCCTGTCCTTCCGACCGACAGCTCGATATCCAAAAGCTTTGTCTCTTTTTCCTCCGGCGGATATTTGTAGGCGATCGCCCATCTAGGCACTTTCGAGGTTGCCCCAGAGCTTCTCCCTGTCCGAGAAACGGTTGATCTTGACCACCGCTCCGTCGATGTCATAGCCGAGGTTGCCGCGGTTTCTCGCCGATGGCGGTAATCGCCTCCCACACTTCATCTGCCGTCTTGCAGACACGGTAATCGTCAATCACATGAATTCCCTGTTTCTTCAGATATTCATATCCCTGTGTGCGTGTCAAACTGCATTCCCCGTCACCTGCTGGATATTAAATATAAACAGCGACAGCTTTACGTTCTTTCGTGATCGCGGAATCCAGCTGGCGGAGCGTGCCCGCCGCACAGTTTCTCAGGATTGGCGAACGGCTTTTTCCCCGAGCAGCTCCTGTTTTTCATTCACGGCATCAAAATCCGCATTCTTCATGTAGACTTCCCCACGGATCTCCAGATACTCGGTGCCTCCCGGAAGCTTCTTTTTTTCACGTCGCCGATCACCTTTGCATTCGCCGTGACATCCTCGCCGAAATTGATGCCGTCGCCGCGCGGTCTCCGCGAGCGCCAGAGCTCCCCGTTCTCATAGCGCAGCGTCATCGAAAGTCCGTCGATCTTATACTCCACGACAAACTCCGGATCGTTCAGCTTCTTTCATCTGTGCCACAAAAATCGTAGATCTCTTCCTTTGAGAACACATCCTGCAGGCTTAGCATCGGGACATTGTGCCTTACCAGCACACCGCCGTCCGCTTCGCTGTGCCGCCCACCTTCTGGGTCGGTGAATCCGGTGTGACCAGCTCGGGATGTTCCCTGCTCCAGCCGCTTTTTCAATTCCAGCATCAGCATGGTCAAACTCGTAATCGGATATCTCCGGATTATCCGATTGTAATAGCGGTCACTGTGATACGCAATCTGTTCCCGCAGGTTTTTGATCTGTTCTTCCGGTGTCATCTCTTTTTCTCCCCCGTCTTTTTTGCAGGCATCACCGGATCGCTGGACGAATCCGCGGTCAGGCGGAGCAATTCGTGATACTCCTCCTCCGTCACATTCCGGTATGTTCCACTCTTTAAACTGCCCAATTCAATATTCATAATACGCACGCGCACCAGCTTTTTCCACACGGTAGCCGAAATATTCACACATCCTCCGGATCTGCCGGTTTCAATCCCTGCGTTAAAATGATCCGGAACTCGCGCTTGCCGATGCGTTCCACAAAGCACCGGCGTGTTGTCGCATTCAGTTCCACGAGCGGCACGCCGCCTGCCATTCCCGCGCAGAAAGACTCCGTGAGCGGTTTGTTCACCGTCACCAGATATTCCTTCTCGTGCATGTTTCCCGCCCGCATAATCTTATTCACAAGATCGCCCTGATTCGTCAAAAGAAGCAGCCCCTCCGAGTCCTTTGTCGAGTCTTCCGACCGGGTAGATGCGCTTCGGATAATGAATATAGTCGATCACATTGTTTTTCTCGCGTTTTTCCGCTGTGCAGACAATTCCCGCCGGCTTGTGAAACGCGAGCAGGATGCGTTCTTCCTCCTGGCTTACGCTTCTCCCCTGAAAGCAGACCGTCTGCCCCGGCAGCACTCTTGTCCCGGGTCTGGCGCAGACTCCGTCCACGGTAACCGCCCCCGCCTCGATCTGACGGTCCGCCTCACGTCTTGAACACACCCCTGCCTCACTCAGATATTTGTTGATCCGCACTCCCTGTTCGTCCATAATCTCTCCGTTTCAAATGTTCTCTCTGTGAAAAAACGGAGACTTCCTTTTAAAAAGTCTCCCTGTTTTCCGGTATCAGCCAGGCCGCACCGCTTACTGTAATAAAGATGTCTTTATGTAACCGGTCTCGCCGTTCCATTTTACCTTGGTCCAGCCTTCCGCATAACTCATCACAACTGTGACCTTCTCTCCCGCATAAGCCGTTCCGACTTTGCTGGAATCCTCGCTCATTCCAGAGCGGATATTCGTGGTATTCTCCAGCATAATCACCGTTCCCTCTGCGATGGAAGCACTGTTTGTGCTGTCGCTGTTATCCGATGAACTGTCCGAATTATTGTCCGCTGTCGTATCCGGCAGATCATAGGTCAAAAACTCATTCTTGACATAACCTGTCGTACCGTTGTAATCAATCACGCTCCAGTCGCCGTCCACCGCTGTACGGGTGACAACGGTTCCCTGATCTAAAGGTGCCAAGCTTTTCAGATTCCCGTATCTGCTGCGGCACGGACATTCACAATCGATCCTTCGTCGCAAGCGTCTCTGTCTGCTGCTGTACGGTCTCTTCCCTGCTGCTCTGTCTCCTGCGGTTGCTCGGTCTCCGGCTGTTCCGCCGCCTCGGTCGCTTCGGTCTGCTCTGTTGCCGCCTGTGCCGCCACCTGGCTCACCCAGTCCTTGATCGCTGCAGGAATCGTCGTCTGAATCATATTCGCCAGATTCTCATCCGCTGCAAGCGCCTCATCGTATCTCGTCTGCACCTCGCTCTGCAGCTCTACCACATCCGACTCGCTCTCAAACTGACCGATCAGGCTCTGTACGCTGGTGTCAAGCGCGTTCTCCTCGATTGGCAAGGTTGTACTGGCTGTACAGGTTGTCAATATAAAAGCGTGCCGTCATCGTTCGTACGGACATAGAAGAAATCCAGTCCCGGCGCTGTGGTATCCACTCCCCGTAAACTTGATCTCCATCGACACGGAAAACCAGATAAGAGTTCGCATCCAGCCCTGTCTTGGTGTAGCACTTGATATTCTGATATTCATCCACATACTGTGAAAATAATCCGATGTAGCTCTGCTCATTTGCAGAAATCGGTGTCGCAATCGAAGAGAGAGTCGTAATGTCTCCCGCCGCATACGCCGTGTAATACTGTGTAATCAGTGCGTTGATATTCTCATAGGCATCCACCTGATAGGTTCTTCCGTCGCCTGCGTGCTCTCCGTCGCATTCGCATTCACCACGACATCAGAGTCGGATCCCTTCGGCTTCGCACTACATGGCAAGCACGAGGATTAAAACGACCACCAGCGCCCCCGCCGCAAAATACCGGATGTGCTCCCGGATAAATCGGAGAACCTCATTCTCCTTTTTTCTCTGCTTAATCGGCGTTCTCTTCGTCTCCTTCTCCTCTGTCTTATGATTCTCTGTATGATTCAAACTGGAATTCTCCATTGATTCTCCACCGTACCTTTTCCCAAACAATTCGTCATCCGCTGCATCTACCGCATCATCTGTGTGCATATCTGCAGGCACAGATGTTCCAAATCTGACAGTCTCTCGCCTGTCAAAGATTCTCCAATATTCTATGGCAGAGCAATCTGCTCTGCCATATCTGTCAAAAAATGCACCCGGCGGGAATCGAACCCGCATTGCCGGAGTCGGAGTCCGGTGTTCTATCCATTAGACTACGGTTGCCCATTGCGCATCTCTGAAAAACTCATATCGCAACGAACATATACTAGCACATTGGCATTTTGTTTGTCAACGCTTATCCCAAAAGTTTTCTGAAAATTGTGTGAACTCACACAGTAACGGTATCTGCGGTGGTGCCATCCAGTGCTTTTTTGTCTGCCGTAATCTGTGCAAACAGTTCCTTCTGGCGCGCTGCATCATCCCCCGATCCGCAGTGCGATCAGAAGCGCGGTGTCCGTGATTCCCTGTTTCCTTTAAAAAGACGGCATCCTCTTTTTTCTTGCAGACCGTTGCGGTAGCGGGTACACGATCTGGTCCAGACGGTCAAACATCTGCATCAGCTCTTTGAAACGATTTTCGCGTTCTAAAAGGTTCGTCCCGTAACGTGTCTGCTCCATTCCCGCCGTTGCGATCACCTGCATGCAAAGCCGGAGTTCTCCCGTCACATCCGACGCCTCCATCAAAACGTCCGGGCGCCCTTTCTGCGCTCAAGAAATACGCCTTGGCGCCGTCCACATCGCGTCTTGCAAAATAGCCGGCAAGCTGCTCTTTCATCTCTCTCGTCTCCGCCTTCTCACCGATCATCCCCACCTTGCACTCACACACCGAAAGTCCCCTGCACCGTCACCCAGACCAGCAGCAGGAATTCGGAGATAAATCGAACACGCGCTTATGGTAGGCATCGCCTCCCCGTCTCCAGACAGATCCGTTTTTCCACCTCGGCAAATATGGAAAAGAGCCAGCTGCAGTACGAATCCATAAAGCTCCTTCGACGTGACAAACATATTCCCGAAATACGTCCTTGTGCCATGCACCAGCCTCTCAAACGCCGGATAATATGCCGGATAACGTTCTTTTATCACCTCTCCCGCCGCATCCAGTGCCTTTTTGTTATGATTGGCGCAAAAACCGTAATAGTAGGAGTTATTGAGTGCAACCTGCTTCGTCGTAATCAGATCGTACTCTGATAAAAAGCTTTTCGTAATCGTCCTCCATAAGAATCTCTCATCCGCCCCGAGCAGATATCTCCGGTAATGACAGGTGCCCACATAATCCACATCGTGACAGTTTTTTCCACACCCAGTAGAGCCCGGTCAGCTCACTGTAATAGCAATTTTGTCGGAAATATTCTCTCCGTATCATCCCCGGATAGCCCAGGTTTTCCCCGCACGCGTCCCACATGGAGCGGACGAAACAGCGGGCTCTGCGGCATCTCAAACTTTTTATGTGTCATGACATAGATACGGATCTTCATTCTTCCTCCAGGAACATATGTTTGTATTTTCATTTACTTTTGTTCACTTCTCTGCTATAATACACCATCATAGGAGGATTACCATATGCCGCAGCCGCTCATTTATCACATTTGACGTCAATTCCGCATTTTTAAGCTGGAAGCCGCCGAACTTCTGCGCCAGGATCCGGACGCCCCGGACATCCGCTCTTTTCCTTCCGTCATCGGCGGCAGCGAAAAGACACGGCACGGGATTGTTCTCGCCAGTCGCCCTCCGCAGCCGCGCTCGGCGTCTGTACCGGCGAGCCGCTCGCCCAGGCAAGGCGCAAGTGCCCTGACATTTTAAAAATCTATGCCCCGCACATTACAGCATCTATGTGGAGCGTTCCCGCCAGTTCATGGCACTTCTCCAAAGAATATGCGCCCTCGGTGGTCGCCTACAGCATCGACGAGGCCTTCTGCGACATGACAGGCAGGCACCTCCTCGCTCTACGGCAATCCGGTGGACTTTTGGCCCACAGGCTGAAGGATGAGAATTCACACACCCGGCTCCTGACTTTACCGTGAACATCGGCATCTCCACCAACCGCCTGCTGGCAAAGATGGCTTCGATTTTGAAAAACCGGACAAAGTTCACACCCTTTTCCCATCCGAAATGGAAGAAAAAGTTCTGGCCGCTTCCGATCGAGGATCTGTTTTCGTCGGGAAATCCACCGCCCTAGGCTCCGCTCCCTCGGCATCACAACCATCGGCCAGCTGGCCAAAAGCGATCACGCCATGATTCTCTCTCCGTCTTTAAATCCCACGGCGACACCATCTGGAATTATGCCAACGGAATCGAATCCACACCGCTGTCCCTGGCGACGCCGCAAGCAAAGGGATTCAGGCAATTCCCTCACGCCCGAGTACGATGTGACGGATACCGCGGTGGTAAAGCATGTGCTTCTCTCGCTCTGTGAGACGGTCAGTGCCCAGAATCCGCGCTGCCGGCGCCTATGTCAGCGTGGTGCGGGTGCGATTGTGGACAATGATTTCCGCCACACTTCCAGACAGGTAACGCTTGCTTCCTCCACCAACGTCACGGAGAAGCTGTGCACCTGTGCCCTGTGAGCTCTTCGACGAGCTCTAGGATCACCACGTCCAATCCGGCTGCTCGGCGTCTCGACCGGCAAGGCGACGCAGGAACACTACGAGCACAGTACGACCTGTTTGACATGCAGAAGAACGAGAAGCCTCCTGCCCGAATGTGGCAGTCGACGCCATCATCCGCTCCCGCTACGGTGAAGATTCCATCAAGCGCGCCTGCTTTATCGAAGCGGACGATGCCTGCGCTCCCCACGACCGGCGGCATGCAGCGCGCCAAAGCGCAATGCAGCGCATCCGGCAGAACGCGGCGTCCGATCGGCACGTCCCCGTAATCTCGCCAGCCATAACGGAAACCGGATACGGATAGAACGGACGGCAGCAAATTCTTTGAAGCAAAAAATTCGTGTATTTCTTCCATGCCGTGGCTGGCATCCCATTCCGTGTCTTTCCACGTTTGGGACACTCACGGACGTGTGTCCGACAAACCGCAGACAATGAGCGGACTTTCTGGTGTCCCCCTAATGGCACCCCCTTCACAAACAATATAAAACCGCGCGGACTGAAACTCGCCGGCATCTGCTATTAAAAATATGGCGGATGCCTTCAACATCGGCTTCGCGCGGTTATGTTTTATTCAGAGGTGCCAATAAGGGACACACAAAAATCTAAAATTGTCTGCTGGGTTTGCGACACACCGTAGAGTGCTCCAAACTTGGAAAAACACAGATCATCAAGATGCCAGGCTGGCATTAGAAATACCGGATTTTGCGGTCAGAATTGCCGCCACATCATGAACTTTCATTCTATTTCTAATAATATCATGGCAAAGCAGGATATGCTTATTGCGACAACTCTATTTTGCAATTTCATCTTCTGCTTTTGGAATTACACGGGGAATTTAGCCTTCGTAAATTCCCGTATAAGCTTTATTAGTATTTGCCGTGTGTTTTCGATCAGCTGATCGTGGCTGCCGCGTGACACGTCCTGTTCCAGGACAATGATGCAGTCGCTGTTATTGCGCACGGTCGAGAGACGGTGCGCAATCACGAACGTGGTGCGTCCCGCCATCAGCTTATCCATACCGTCCTGCACAATCTTTTTGCGGATTTTGGTATCGATGATGGAACTTTGTCGCTTCATCCAGGAATCAGGGAGCAAGTGGATCGGCGATGGCGAATTGCTCTGGCGATGGTGAGAAGCTGCTTGCCCTACAGGGGAGACGTTGGCACCGTCGCCTCCATCAGAATTGTCCAGCCCGGCAGTGTGCGGATAAATGTATCTGCGTTGCGCCGCCTTGCAGCTGCCATGACTTCCTCATCGGTGGCATCCGGCTGGCCGTAACGGATATTTTCCATGATCGTTCCCTGAAACAGCCAGGTATCCTGAAGCACTATACCGAATGCCTCACGCAGATCCCGCCGGTTAAAGCTTTTCACGCCATGACCGTCAAGGCAGATTGCGCCGCTGTTTACACTATAAAACGTACCAGAAGTTTGACCATAGTGGTTCCTTCTGCGCCTGTCGGTCCGACAATGGCAATCTTTTACCCGGAGCCACATTTACGCTGAAGTCGTGAATGATCGTCTGATCCGGCTGGTAGCCGAAATGAACATGCTCAAACGATACCGCGCCTGTCACCTTGGAAATATCACAAGGATTCCTCTACTTGACTGGTCTTCTTCCTCCTCATTCGAATTCAAACACACGCCCGAAGCCGCCGCCACGACTGCACCTGGTTGATGACCTGTGCGATCTGCTGGATCGGCTGTGTGTG
>VOFC01001282.1_pt1 | contig 26000 bp, 51 predicted proteins | sample 5384161 | NCBI WGS metagenome assembly VOFC01 (sample SAMN12384722, study PRJNA508395) | human gut metagenome | isolation source: healthy gut B | host: Homo sapiens | reverse complement strand
TTAAAATATGAAATTCAAGATGAACTAGATAAAGGAAATGAGTATGATTTAAGTCCAGAAGAAAAAGCATTCTTTGACGCTTTAGGTTCTGATCCTGAAATCAAGTCATTAATGGAAGATGAAACTTTAGTTCAAATTGCTAAGGAATTGGTTGATATTATTAATGAAAACTTAACTTTAGATGCATTTAAAAAGAGAAGATGCAAGAGCTAGAATAAGATTTAATATTAGAAGATTATTAATTAAGTATAATTATCCACCAATTAAGAGAGAATCAGCTGTAGAAAAAGTTATTAAGCAAGCCGAATTAAAATATGCAGTAGAATAAAATATCAAACTTTGAAAATTATATATTACATATTTATTAAAAGTATAAATCTGTATACCAATTTATATAGGTGTTTGAAGAAAACGTTAAAAAAGCATTATTTGAATTAATAGATGCTAACGTTCTTTGGCTACTATATTGGTATCTTAACTTATGATACTTTTAGAGTATCATATAGAAGTTATTAGAAAAAATTCAGTGAAATAAATTAATTGAAATCTTGCTTATATCATTGATTCAATAATAGAATTCACAGTACTTGAAAATATTATATACTTTTTTTCTTGCACCACTCATGACTTTGCTATATAATGAGAACAACAATGAAAGAGTGGTCATAATGTTTGAATTGGTTAAAGTAAGTCCTGATGATATAAGAAGTATAGAATTATTAATTGAATATCGAGGAGAAAATTTTAGAAATAAGTATCATTATAAATGTGCACGCGCACATTATAATGATTCAAAATCTGATTATTTAGATAAACTATCTGATATAGAGGCAATGATTTATATCGTAAATAAAGAACACAGTTGGGAATATACTCCAATTGAATATTTATTATTACACGATGATGTTCCAGTAACATCTTGTAAAATAAGGTTTGTAAATCCATTAACAGGTGATATAGAACTAGAAACACTTGAAGGTGAAAGACATAAAGGATATGCACTTGAATGTTTAAAAGAGTTGAAGAAGAATTGTTTAAGAATACTGATCTTGTATTTACAACAATAAAAGACTTAACAACTACAGGAGCATCTACTAAAATGGCTATATCATTAGGATATAAACTTACAAATACAGGCTATTACGTAAAAATGAACCCTTACATTTCTTTGGAAGAAGCAAAAAGAAAGAGCAAGGTCTAGTAGAAAAGTTAATGTAAATAAAAAAATTATATATATTTTTTTTTTATTATTAAAAAAATTATAGTATAATATTTATAGAAAAGGAGTTTATATAATGGCAAAGAATGAAGAAAAATCTTTTATGGACGTAAAAGATGAAACTAATAACTTTGATAAAAAGGATATCGAATCTGGAAAGGGAATGGCAGTTCTTTCTTATATAGGAATTTTATCTTTGATTCCATATCTAACAGAAAAGAAAAAATGCTTATGTTAGATATCATGCAGTTCAAGGATTAAACCTATTTATTTTAGAAATGATTTATTCAGTTCTTTATGGAATTCTTACATCAGTTATCAAAGTAAAAGGTAGTTGTGGAGCAGGATACTACGGAAGTCTTGCTGATGCTTTTGGAGTAACTTGTAATGTAACTCCATGGTGGGTAACAGTTCCACTTTCTATAATCGGACTTGGGTTTACTGTACTTGCTATCATTGAATTGTAAATGCTTGTCAAGATAAAGCAAAAGAATTACCAATAGTAAACCAAATTAAAATTATTAAAAAGTAATTATACTTTTTAAACAACTGTAAAAAGTTGTTTTTTTATACTTTATAATAACAAATTTATGTTATAATAATTAAAGAAAAGGAGAAAATTATGGAATTAAAAGGTAGTAAAACAGAACAAAATTTAATGACTGCTTTTGCAGGAGAAAGTCAAGCAAGAAACAAGTATACTTACTATGCTTCTAAGGCTAAGAAAGATGGTTATGAGCAGATTGCAGCAATTTTTGAAGAAACTGCAAATAACGAAAAAGAACATGCAAAACTATGGTTTAAAGAATTGAATGGAGGAGAAATTCCATCTACGCTTAAAAACCTATATGCAGCAGCTGAAGGTGAAAACTATGAGTGGACTGACATGTATGATGAATTTGCTAAAACTGCAAAAAGCCGAAGGCTTTGATAGAATTGCTGAGTTATTTGAAGGCGTAGCAGCAATTGAAAAAGAACATGAAGCTAGATATAGAAAACTTATTGAAAATATTGAGGGTGGTCTAGTATTCTCTAAAGACGGCGATCGTATTTGGAAATGTAGAAACTGTGGACACATTTGCATTGGTGCCTCAGCTCCAGAAGTTTGTCCAGTATGTAATCATCCACAAAGCTTCTTTGAAATTAAAGCTGAAAATTATTAGAATGGTTTACCATTCTTTTTTTTATTGTAATAAATTCTTTATAATTTTTCTTAACTCACGAATAAAAATGCTTTCACGATTATTAACCATAATATAAATTTTTTCTTAGTTCTTGTAAGTGCAACATAAAAAGTCTTCGTTCTTCTGGATATTTAATTCCTTCATTAGTTTTTAAAAAATAATCAAGAAGCACATGACTTTTTTGTGTTTAAAGGGAATATTATCTGAGTTAACAAGTATTACATTATCTGCTTCAAGTCCTTTAGATTTATGAATTGTATATTTGTTTTCCCATTGAATGTTTTCTATGTCTTTATTACATCTTCCGATAATCATAACATCACCTTTTATATATTTTAAAATATCATTAATTTGACAATTATATAAAATAACAATTGGTTTATCTTCATGGATATATGATATTATATCCTTTATAAGTTGATACTTATTTTTCATAACAAACTTACCACTTGCAGTAATTAGTTCCTGAGAGTTTCGGTAAGTATATTTCAACTGATGATAACTAACATTATCTAAATACTTACTTATGTTAACAAAAATATCTAATGTACATCCAGAAAAAGCATAAATACTTTGCCAATCATCGCCAACTAAAAATAGTTTTATATCGTTATATTTCATTATATTTCTAATTAGATTTAGCCTTAATACACTTGTATCCTGAAATTCATCAATAATTATATATTTATAATTAACATAAACTTTTTACAAGATGAATTTTTTATCATATCATCAAAATCTATTTTACCGCTTGAACTTAATTCTTCTGTATATATTATATATATTTCAAATATCATTCTTAATATTTCTCGATTTATATAACCAATATGTTTAATTTTTATTTTTCTAATATCTAAATCATTACTTTTAATATATTTAATGAATGTTATCATCACTTTCTTTAATTCCAAATAATCTTGTGTTTTCATAACACTATCCATATTGCCTTCTGTAAAAAATATTCTTTTAAATGTTTTATTTCTTAGTTTATTATTTCTTATATATGAAAGCATATATTCATCAATTATAAAGTTTAAATAATCATCATTTACAATGTACATCTTTTCATCCATTAAAGATAAACCTAATTTATGAAAAGTCATTACATCTACTTTATAATTCATTTTATCTAGTTTAACTTTTAAATTATTAACGGTTTCATTGGTTAAAGATATACATAAAATTTCATTCTCTTTTTACGTTCTTCTCATCAATTAAATATTTTACTTTACCTAAAATTGTTTGAGTTTTACCAGAACCAGCACCAGCTGATACTATAACAGTTTTAGCATCATCTTTAATTGCACTCACTTGAGCATCATCTAAATTAACACCAAGTACTTCCATATATTTTCCTCCTAATAAATATATTAACAAAAAAAAGAAGAATTTCTTCTTCTTAATCAAGTTTCTTAAATATGTCTTTATTTATTGAATATAAATAAATATTTGTTGGTTTTAAATAATTTTCTTCTATATACTTTTTATATCCATCCAGTTGAATTTTATATTCATCGCTTTCAAGATTAGAAAGTTTGTAGTCAATTATATCAAAATGATCATCATACTCTAAAAAGTAAATCAATAAATCCGTGATATGTATTTTCACCATCAGTAAAACGAATTTCATGTTCTTTATATATTTTAGCATTTTTTTTATATTTTTTACCTCATCATGTTTTAAGAAGTTTATAACCTTCTTCTTTTCAACATCTCCAATTGGAAGAGTATCTAAATTGTTATTTTTAAAATCATATACTTCAAACACATAATGCATAAAAGTACCAAAATCAAGTTTCTTTTCTTAAATCGTCATCAATTATAGTATTTATTGCTTTTGAAAAGTGCTTATTTTCTAACATTTGATTCTCAACATTTAAATTTTTTTGTATGAATTATTACTTCACTCTTAGGGATCTTTTTTTTTTATAATTGCTTAGTTTAATAACATTATAATTCTTATTAACATCCAATGTTTCCACATCAACTGTTTCTTCTAATTCAGATAATCCAAGAGAATTTATAATCTCTGCAAAACTTTTAAATTTTAACAATGATGATACTTTATTGATGTTTGAACCTCTAATTTTGGAGAAACCATTATAACTTTCTCTTTAGCTCTTGTTAAAGCTACATAATATAATCTAATTTTTTCAGATAAGTTTTCTTTCATTTCATTAACAGTAGAAACTGTAGAAACAAAGGAAGTACCAACACCATTATTATAAAATGGCAAAAGTATACCATAATTATTTGATAAACTAAATAAATCTTTGCTTGGAGATTTATAAAAAATTAGATGTTAACATAGGTAGATAAACATATGGAAACTCTAATCCTTTGAGGTATGAATTGTCATAATCTTAACTGAATTATCATCTCCAGAACTAATCTTCATCTTTATTTCGCTTTTATCTTCAAGTATTTGATCAAAATAATCATTTAAGGCATAGATATTCATACCAAATTTGTTTAAATCTGTTGAGTTGTTAACGAAATATTCCATCTTTATAAGACGTTCATTGATATTATCAACTCTTAGAAGTTTTGTATAAAAATCAAAATCAGTTATTATTCTACTAAGAATATCACGATTAGATAAAGCATCTATTTCCTTAGAAATGTTTAAACATTTAAAATAAATATCTGCTTCTTCATACTTTTTGTTTATAACGATATCAAATAACTCATCGTCATCCATTTCATATAAATACGATCTTGCAATACTTGCAAAAGCATGGCTAAATTCCGAATCAAATACGTTTTTTCTAATTTTTATAATCAATGTAATAATATTCTTAAGTAAATGAATTTCATCTTCATCTTTAATATTGATATCTTTCTTTATTGTAGTGGGAATATTATTTGCTTCTAATATCTTCTTAAAATCATCAAATGATGTTGATTTATCAATTAATATGGTAAAATCTTTAAAGTCTATATCTCTAGTACACATCTTATCATCTTTATAATAAGTAACTTGTTCTTTATTTTTAATATGCTTTTTATATCATCAGCAATGATAAATGCTTCTTTTTCAACGCGAGAATATTTACCTGTATCATCATAAGTTAAAATGGAAGTTCTATAGTATTCATCATTAGATGCTTCATAAGCCTTATTTCCATAAATCATCATGTGTTCTTTCTTATAATCACATCCACCTATATCATCAGACATGATTTTAGAAAATATATTATTTATAATTGTAACAACACTGTTTCTTGAACGAAAGTTTTCCATTAAATCAATTTTAAAACCATTATTCTCTAATTTATAGTTATCATACTTAGTTTTAAATATATAAGGATTAGCGTTTCTAAAACGATAAATAGATTGTTTTATATCTCCAACCATATAGACATTATTGTTTTGAATATAAGAAATAAATTCTTCTTGAATGTCATTTGTATCTTGATATTCATCAATCATAATTTCCTTAGTTTTATACTTGATTTCATTTCTTACATCTTCATGGTCTCTTACTAATTCAATTGCTTTTAAAGCTATATCTATAAACTCATAAGCGTTCTTTTTCTTTCTTATACTCTTTGTAGTTTTTCATGTAATGTTTTTAAAATATCAATTACACAATAAGCATAATCTTTGTTGATAAGTAATTATTTATCAACATTTTTTTATCGCCAAAAGAACAAGCTAGTTTTAATTTCTTTTCGAGCATCAGCAATTTTCGGTGAAATTTCTTTAGCTTCATCGTCATAAGCTCCATTTCGATTTTTTTAGTCTAAAGGATAAAGTATCAAGAAGTTCATCATACGAACTTGCCTCTGCAAATTCAGCAACCGACTTTTCATTTTTCTCAACTATCTCTGGTAAAGCATAATCGTTAAGCTTTGCTTATTAGTTCTAATACATCATCTCTTAAACCAAATATATAGTCTTCGAAAAGAAGCAAATGCTTGGTTTACGAAATCCTCACTATAAAAAGTATCTATATAACTATCTAAAAATCCTTTATAAGTCTATTTTATTTTGAATACTTTTTATAAACAGATTTAATACTATTTCTTATTTGTTTATCATTTTTAAAGTTTGCTCACGAATAAACTTACAGAAGTTTTCATCACTTACATATTTATTTTCAAATATTTCATCAATGATTTTATCGATCTCTAAATTAACAATATTGGAATCAATTATTGTGAATTGATCACTTATATTTAAAACATTAGCATATTTTTAAACCATACTTTGAGCAAATGAATCAAAAGTAGTTATGTAAGCTGAATCAACAAACTCTTCCATGTGGGCAATATTTTTATTTTTCTTTATAACTTTTCTTATACGATCTTTCATTTCGGCAGCAGCCGCATTAGTAAATGTTAATATTATAAGTTCATCAATATTAACTCCTTCAGTAAGCAATCTTTTCAACTCTAGTTTTTAAAACGGTTGTTTTACCAGAACCAGCACCAGCGGATACGATGATGTTAGTATTACTTTTATTTACGGCTAAACTTTGTTTCTCTGTTAAATTTGGCATTACTCATCATCTCCTTTAATTTCTTTTATTTCATAATCGCTTGGTACTTTTAAAACATATATCTTTATACGGACAAAAGTTACATCCATCAACTAGTTTTTCGATTTTTACCGGTCTTATCTCAAACTTACCATTGCTTACATTAGTTATACATTCTTCAATACGATTTTTAACTAAAAGCTTAAGTTCTTCTTTTTTCTTCTGGAGTTTTAATTCTAGCTCCATATTTTAAATCACATTCATCTTTATCATAAAGCAAGCCCTTTAATAACACTTGATTTTTTCATACGTATCATCCATATCTTTAATATTTTCAAGTGGACCAAAGGTGATTCCATCAAGACGTAAACTTTGTTCTTTTGGTTCCGAGTTACCAAGAGAGAATACTTTCTTTTGACTTAAAAGATGTTGTAAATAAATTCCTTGAACAGAAGTATCGGCTTCAAGTTCATTCAATAGGTACAAATAAATTGGTAATTGTAGATTAAGACCAAATTCAAATAAATTACTATTTATCTTATCTCCACCAGTTTTATAATCAATTATAAAAGCTTTTATTATCCATATAAATAATTTTATCTACAAATCCTTTAATAGTTGTATTAAAAGGATGTTTTACCTCTAAAACTTTACTTGCTTCAAATTCCTGTTTAGTTATATTAAAATGTTCATATTGTTTCTTTATAACATCATAAATAAATAATATTTCTTCTTTTAAAGTGCTAATAAAAAACTTATCTTTATTGTTAAGTGGCATATCAACATTTTTTACATATTCATCATATACAACACTTGGTTCAACATCATCTCTTAAAGAAATCTCTAAAGTATGATGAAAAGCATTTCCAATTAAAGTATCCAAAGTATCATTATATTCATCAATCTTAAGAACGCTTTTTAAATAAAATTTAAAAGGACACTCATAATATTTTTCAATATTGGAATATGAAAAATTAAGTTTACCATCAATAGCATTTATTAACTTATCTTTTATTTACAGTTTTGTATTTATGATTATATTCATTATAAGGAATGCTGTAGTTATTGTTTAAAACAATTGTAGTATCGTCAAGTTCATTAAATTTTATTAATTTATCAAGTTTGTTAGCAAGAATAATCTTATTGTTTAAGTCTGAATATGCAGATATAGTCATGAATCCCTTAATAACTGAAATATATTCACTTTCAACTAAAGAAGATGGAAGTATCTCTCCAGAAACCGTATTCTTTTTTTATATGTAATAGTTAAATTTTTTTATATTAGATATACACTTCAATAAAGAAACCTTTATATCACGATTGTATTCATAGCTTTTTACTTAAAAATTCAGGCTTTATATCATCATTTAAGTAATCAATGTCTTTCTTTATTTTAGAATACTTCCTTGATTAAAGTTTATTAGAAATACATACTCATCATCCGCAAATACATTATTAAGAAGTTCTGTAGTAGTAATTTCTTTCTTATAATGATTAATTCCTATACGAGCTCTTTTAGTTTCCTCAATAAATAAATCTAATATATCCTCATCTTTAACCCAAAAGTAAGTATCAAGAATACTTTTTATTTTTAAATAAACTTTATTGTTAAACTCATTATTCTCAACATCAAATTTAAGTTTTATTTTAGCAAGCAAAGAATAGAAATTATTGCTAAAATTGTTTATAGCATATTCTCCAATAGCTGTATCATAAACACAAGTTTCACTTTTTTTAAATAATAAGGTATTCCTAAACACCTAAATATTCTTTTTCATAGTAAAATAGTATGTATCATCGACATTTTGCAATATATATTTTATCCAAGCTAACACCGGAAGAAATAAGCTCAGCTATCCTTTTCTCCAACATATGATATTTCATCTTGTATATTGTTAAACTCTATTGCTTCATGTTTGATATTTTTACAAGGATGCTCCAAAATAGTAACGTCATTTAGCATACTTAACATATATCTATTAAAAAGAATCTATATAATCAAAACCATATACATATACTTTTTTTCCTTTCCAACAATGATTTAAATAAAGGATCTTTAATAAGTAAATTTAACTCGTTTAAAAAAAATCTCTGATTTCACATAAAAACTTATATTTAGGATTGTCATAAGCTTTATCCTCTAAGTAATAAAGATTCATAATATATTTTCTTGCAAGATCATAATCAAGATTAAATTTTCTCATAACATGAAATATTGCTTCATTTGAATAATCAAAAACAAGCTTTTTTTTAACTCGGTAAAGCTCATAAGTTTTATTGATTTTAATATTTTATGTTCGTTGATATAATCTAACACTTTAAATTTAATATTGTTATCTATTATTAGAATAGAATTATCCTCAATTGAGTTTAAAAGTCCATAGTATCACCTAATAATAATTATAACATAAAGGCAAAATAAAAAGTGATACAAATGTATCACTTAATCACTATATTTGCTTGTTAAACCAAAGTATGATTCCAAAGATATCCAATCTCCATTATTATATAACTTATATGAAAGATCAGTTCCAACGTATCTTAGATGCCATGATTCATATTTATAACCTGTTTCATTATTTTTATTTTTTGAAAACGTATAATAAATCCATATTTATAAGCATTTTCATTAACCCAACGACCTTCAGCAGTATTAGCAAAAGCATCACTTATTGAATTTAAGTCAAAACATAATCCTGTTTGATGCTCTGAACTTCCAGGTCTTGCTGAATAAGTATCAGCTTTTTCTTTTCCATCACGAGCAACATATCGATTATATATCGAATTTTGAGTTTGATAAGGTCTATAACCCGAAGTTATTCTTATATTCAAACCTAAACTTGCAGCATCTGCTTGCATAACTTTCCAAGCATTATAAACTGTATTGTTTATACAATCATTACATGTGTTTGTTTTTCCTTCACTTGGTTTATAGGTATCCTTTGGAACAAAGTCTGATGGCGCTGTATATGTTTTATTGACAATCATATATCCATCAACATATGTAACTCCGTTAATTGTATAAATTGTATATCCTTTGCTAGAAATTCCAACGTCTTTTTTCTTTCACCATCAATTTCCTTTACCATACCATAAGTAACTTTATCTCCAGTTACTTTTTTTTAGTAGTAGTTTTACTCGTAGTTGAAGTGCTAACTGTTGAAGTTATTCTATCCATTGTTGAACTTACCTTATTAGTTGTAGTTGATGTTTTTAAATTATCGTTTTTCATAGTATCTTCCTTACATACATTGTTTATAATACAATTTATGCATTCATCTTTGAAAAATATTTAACTATGTATTTAGGAGCAAATAATACTAGGAAGATGATAACCATCCTGATAAAACAAACACCATAGTTTTTATTTTTCTTAACTGTATTTCTATAATATATATAATAAAAAAATTGGAATTGCTAAACATAATATTAAATATGTTATAGTTGTAAATTCGGAAAGTACTGAACTCTTACACATATCAACCTCTAGTATTTTCTAATTGAATTAACAATAATAACAATGATACCAAAAAGCTTCTATAACAAGTGAAAGTATAACTAAAATATTTGTTACTAATGAGCTTAAAGTAAGTGCTTTAGAAAAATATGTTGTGATTACAAGAAGGAAAAGACCCATAACAACAATTAATATGCCTAAATCAATACTCTTATCCTTTTCTTTAGAAATATTGCTTTTTGAAATAGTTGGTTTAATTTCTTCCTCTTTTTGCTTTTTTCAATCTTTTTTCTTCTTGAACTAATTCTGGCTTTTCTATAACTTCATTTATTTCTTCTTGAACTATTTCCTCTTCAACAGGAATTTCATTAGTTTTTGTTTCTTCAACGATTGGTTCTTCAACAACAACTGATTCTATGATTTTAATTTCTTCTGCTTTCGTTTCTACGTTAGTTGTTTCTGGTTTTTTAGCAGTAGTAGCTTTTTTAGTAGTACTAGTTTTTTTTTTTTTTTGCACCAGTAGTTTTTTAGCTCCAGTAGTTTTACTGCTAGTAGTTTTCCTTGATGAACTAGCTTTAGTTCCTGTAGTTTTAGAACCTGTTTTACTAGTTGTTGTTCTTTTTTTAGTAGTACTAGTTTTTTTGCTGCACCAGTAGTTTTTTAGTCCCAGTAGACTTTTTAGTTGTACTAGTTTTTGGAGTAGTTTTCTTTTTCTTCTTTTTCCATAAATCCACCTCTTATAAATTATTATACACCAATTATAACATAAAATAATAAATATATTGCTACATAATTTACTTTATCGAAATATTTTATATAATTTTATTGGTGAGTGAAAAATGAAAAAAACTTTATTGATAATTTTAACGTTTTTAATGTGCACATCATTTGTAAAAAGCTGATGAAACTCGTGAGGCTGTTTCTCTAGTTTCTTGTGATTCAGCTGTATCTATGTGGGTAAAAAAAAAGCACTGGCATCAAAAAAGAATAAGACTTTTAATGATGGATACATCAGATGGAATATTAAATAAAGAAATAAATGACTATGCATGTTCAGTAGTTAAGAATGCCAAAAGCCTAGAAATTGAAAAAGATGAATTAAGTGATGAAAAAAATAAATATAATGAATATTTAGTCTATCTTTACGTTGATGGTACTTTGCTTCAAGAATCTTTAATATCAAAAGGATATGCTCAAGTAAACTATGTTTATAACGATTATAAATGGTCAAATAAATTATGTGAGTTACAAGCAGGAGCCATAAATAAGAATTCAGGCATATGGACTTATACTGATATTAAAGAAGAATATTGTCAAAGTGGAATAGAGATAAAAAACGAAACAAAAAAAGGAAGAAAAGTCAGAAGAAAAATCATACGACTATGAATATTTAAAGAAAATGGTTTTAATAAACTCAATAATAGTTGTATTTTTATTAGTAGTGATGAAGAGGAAAAAAAGATGAAAAGTAGAAAAATGGATATCATATATGAGGATAAGGACCTCCTTGTTGTAAACAAACCTGCTGGACTTTTTATGCGTAGGTACCGACAAAGAAAAAATTCGTACACTTTATCATGAAGCATATGAATATGTACATAAAAAGAATAAGAATAATCGTATATTTATTGTTCATAGACTTGACCGTGATACTTCAGGTATAGTTTTATTTGCCAATCAGAAAAATTAAAAAAGATATTTTCAAGATAATTGGAATAACATAGCAAAGACCCGTAAGTATTATGCAGTAGTAGAAGGATGTGTAAAAAATGATTCCGGACATATTCAGGAATATTTAACAGAGGATAAAACACTTCATACCTATGCGACTGATAAACTCCATGGTTCTCTTGCTATAACTGATTATAAAGTTTTAAAGAAAAGTAAAAACTATTCGATTTTAGAAATAAATATTAAAACTGGAAGAAAAAATCAAATAAGAGTCGCGATGTCTAATTTAGGACACCCAATAATCGGTGATAAAAAAATATGGATCAACAAAAAATCCAATACGCCATATGTGTCTACATCATCAAACACTTAAAGTTTTACTTCCAAATGGTAAGGAACAAACTTTTGAAGCAAAAAATTCCTTCATATTTTTCGATATTCAAATAAAAAAGGGTTGCATTAAAGCAATCCTTTTTACATCGTCTTCAACATATTCAAGAATATCAGCAGGTTGACATTTTAAAGTTTTACAAATAGCTTCTAAAGTAGAAAATCTTATAGCTTTTGCTTTGCCTGTTTTTAAATTCGATAGATTAGCAACTGTAATCCCAACATCTTCAGCCAACTTGTTTAAACTCATTTTTTATCGACCATAACTTTATCCAAATTTACTTTAATAGCCATAAAACACGCCCCTAACTTAAAAACATAATATCATAAAATTTACTGAATATCAATAATTATTTGTTGTAATTCTCATAATAATCACGTTCTGATAACACATCTAGAAGGTTTTCTAAAACATCATCATCGTTTTCTTCAATTTCTTCCATTAGTTCATGAATTAAATCTTTCAAACTACTAAACTTCATATAATCTATATTATAACTTTTTAATATTTCCATTTGTTCTTCAGAAAGATATAAGTTGCCATTTACTTTCTTCATCATTGTATAATCAGGATTTATTTCAACATCAATATCATCAAACATATAATCCTCACTTCAAAATAGTAGAAATGTCAAAATTATTTAAAAAAGTAATAACCAGCTAATGTAATAATAGCAAAAATAAGGATGAAGAATAATACCGGAATAAAATCTTTTAATGAGGCTTTTTTTCTAATTCTTTCAGGCTTGATTATATTCTCTTTTTTTTTCTAACAACTGTTTCCTCTGGAACAATAAATTCTTCGTCAATATCAAAATAATTATTTCCGTGAACCTCTTTTTAAAACCTCATCAACAACTTGATCAAAATCTTGAGTTAGTTCATTATTAGCATCAAAAATTTTAATTGTATCTGTATTCATAGCTTCACCTTTATTTTCTATATTTCCTACTATAATTGATAATATCACAAAAAGGGCACAAAACAACAATATTTATGCTGCTAAATAGCTAAAAGCACCTTTACATAAATATATAAAATATGCTAAAATTGAAGAGAATAAGGAGGTCATAATGAATAACGTTGTTAATGGAAAAATCAAAAAAAGTGTTGATAATTTTGTTAAAGAACTTCAAAACAAGATAAATGATTTATCTAACATGCGAGAACAAAATAAAAAATTAACTTCAGATTATGAACATATATGTGAAATAATTAATCGATATATTATTGTTGGATCTCCTTTTAGGTCTTAGAAAAGGAGACATAATATTTGAAGATGTTTTAAAGTTTAACCCTCGTGATTTGAAAAGAAATATTGGAGCTTATAGGGTGTAATGATAAAAAATATAATTGAAAGTTACGATGAAAAAAAGAACTGAATATTTAAATACTAGAAACTCTTTAAAAAAGAAGAACTAGCAAAATATTTTACAAGTATTCTTGCTATGATTGATCATTATATTGAAGAATATAATGTTAGATATGTTAATCAAGTTAATTTTGAAACATCAAAAGCTGAAAAATATAAAAGATATATAGATATGTTTACTTCAAAAGAATTTTCGTATTCCTTTGGAGAAAATGAACTAAAAGAATTAAAACTTCTTATGGTGAATGCTCATTAGATTCCTATACAAAAAGCTCAAATCTTAGAATATGTTAACATCAAAGCAATAGACTTTGCTTTAAAAAAGGAAATAAAACAGTTGATGATTATGACTTTAAAAAGCCATGTTTACTATTTAGTAGCTAACTATTTAAAAGATGAAAAATATGTAAATATTGTTAGAAAAGAAATGCCTCCAATAGACTATGAAACCCTTGTGTTTATTAAGGAAGAAGGAAAAAGAATAGCAGCAAAATATGGACTTGATCCTTCAAAAACGATAAATACTTTAGTAGCTTTTAGCGATAAACAGTTTATATAAAAATATGAGTATTGTATAGAAAATAGTGATAATGAAGAAATAAGTATTGAAACTAATCCACTAAGAGAGGCTATAAAGATGCTAGAAGGTTTTTTGTAAATGCAGAACAAGAGACTATCAATATGGCTACTTCCTTAGTAGTTGAATATGAAAAAGATTTGAATGAACACAGCGACGAAGCTGAAATGTTTTTAGATAAAACAATGGAAGAAATATTAGAACTAGGTTATTCAAAAGAAAAAGCTATAGTTTTAAAAAAACTCTGCCATTAATAAAAGGTATAAAAGAGTCAATTGATATTCTAGCAGATTTAAGATATGAAGAGGAAATAAAGGAAAGAACTACATATTTAGTAGAATTAATGAATATGTATTATGAAACAAAGATGTTGGCAGAACAAAGAGTAAATAATATGATGAATAAATAGGTGATGAGTGTGAATACTAGCAATGAATTATTATTATCAATAATCAATTCAAGGCTAAAAGAATTAACTGATAAAGATAAAATAAAAAGTGTATTATGATGATATTGATTTAGTAAGGTTAATAAAAGGCATTGAAGAAAATAATGATAATATGAAATATTTAACTGATTCTTTGATAGAAGGAATAATATCAACTTCTAAAGTTAGAAATAAAGAAAAGTTTATCAGTCAGATAAAAAGTATAAGAGATGTTTTCATAGGAAAGCAAAAATATAAATTAAAAGTTGATTTTAATCCTAAATATATTAAAGATATAAATACGTTTTTAGCTTTATTAAGAGATTATGTTGAAGTATCGGAAAGTGGATTAATAGATAATGAAAACTATATAAACGAATTAAAAAGAATTGAAAGAAAAAATGTTCAGTAATGAACTAATCATTAATTTTTCCTTTATTGAAAAAATGTTAAACGATTATAATTCCGTAGAATTTGAATCCAACCTTTATAAAGTTATGGAATATATTTCTTTGCATAATTTAAATATACTAAAAACGCCTGAAAGTATATTGCCAGTAGTTGAAACAAAATCGATTAAAACAATTGATGAAGATGAGAATATTAAAGCAGTACTTGATAAGTTAGAGATAGACTACAAGAATCTATCTAGTGACTTAATCGGTGGTTTGGTAACTGTAAATCATGAAGTATTCATGGATAACTTTGGACTTATAAGTAAAAAAATAAAGCTGAAAATTATGGTATTCTACATTTATTTAGCAAAGAAAATTATAAAGCTAAACTAGTTGTTCTTCTTTTTACTCTGATGTTGAAACTATAAAAGAAGTTGTTGATTTAACAAAAGATGTAAATGGAAAAATAAACGTTCCTTTATTAAAGTCTATATGTAATAATGTCGCAACATGCTTTATAAAGAATGAAAATCAAAGATATAAACCAATGTTTGAAAACTTCAAAAAAATATGGAACAATTAAAATCACTTGAAGTAAATTATCCTTTATTGATTAAAAACTCCCCATTATTTATGGTAGCAAGTGCAAGCGATATAAATTTTGCATTAAATCACTTAGCAATGATGGGATTTGACAAAAAACAAGTTGTAAATAAATGTTATAAAACCCTTTCTATTAATCCTAGTCTTATTGTTAAAAATTCAAATATCCTAAAAAGTAAAATTGTTGACTTAGATATGTTTATTAAGGAAAGTAAAAATTATGTGTTGCTTAAAATTGATAATTTAGAAGATAAAATAAATTTCTTAGTAAGTCAAAAAAAAGAAACAACAACTCATAAAAAGTTAACAAAAAATATAGAAGAATGCGTTGTAAACGCTTTAAGAAATGGTGATTAGTATGATAGGTTATATTAAGAATTATGGAATAAGCAATGTACAATATGAGTATATTTTAAGAGATTTAAAAAAAAGAATATCTAGATATTTTAGATATCGAAGAAGAAAACATAAAAGAGGTATTGGCATATTATAACGAACTTGGCATTAAAGAAAGCATTTATAATATAATAATGAAAAGATTTGATTTAATTATAAATAGTAAAGCCGAATTGGAGACTAAAATAGCTAAAGTAGATATAAAATTACTAAGGAAAATAGTAAAAGATAATATAGATTCATTAGTAATGTTTGGAATATAGGGCAAGTATCTTGTCCTTTTTATTTTGGTATTGAATTAAATATATTAAACGTGTTAAAATAAGTATGCACTTGTAATTGGTCTGTTGGTGAAGTGGTTTAACACATAACCCTCTCAAGGTTACATACATGGGTCCGAATCCCATACAGATCACCATTTTTAAATATAAACTCCATTGGAGTTTTTTTTATGCAACAACAAATTTTCTTTTAAGAAATAATGTTTTAGTGTATAATTTAATTAGGGATGTGATCATATGGATTACTATATAAATGGGTATAATATATTTTTTAATAGTTTTAATAACGTTTTTAACATCGGCTTTATTAACTCCTTTAGTTAAAAAGATAGCTTTTCATGTAGGGGCGGTAGATAAGCCTGATCATAAAAGAAAAATACATGACCATACTATGCCTTCCATGGGCGGTCTTGCAATCTTCTTCGCGTTTTTTAATTGGATATATGCTTTTTTGCTCCAAAAACTACTCAAATGCTATCAGTATTAATCGGAGGTTTTGTTGTTGTTATAACTGGAATGTTGGATGATATTAATCCACTACCGGCTAAAGTTAAATTTTTAATGCAAATAACAGCTGCTTGTATAACCGTATTTTATGGAAATATAACTTTTTGCCGATATGACAATATTTGGAATAACGTTTAAATTTGGTATCTTTGCCTATCCACTAGCTGTATTATTTATGGTCTCTATTATGAATGCAATAAATTTATGCGACGGGTTGGATGGTTTAGCAACTGGTACTTCTACAATTTACTTTGCAACAATTTGTATAATTGGATATATTATGAACCGCTTAGGAGGTTTAGACGTAATCATGTGTTTAATCATGGTTGGGGCCTGTTTAGGTTTTTCTTTTCCATAATTTTCCACCAGCTAAAATATTTATGGGAGACACAGGAAGTTTATTCCTAGGATTCATTATTTCAGTAATTGCTTTGTTAGGATTTAAAACAGCGACAATAACGTCGTTAATAATTCCATTACTAACTTTGTTTGTTCCTATAATTGATACATTCTTTGCAATGTGTAGAAGAATTCTTAAAGGAGAAAGAATAGATCATGCCGATAAAGAACATTTGCATCATCAATTGTTAAAAACAACAAAATCTACAAGAAAAACAGTTATTATTATGTATTTAATAAATATATTATTTGCATCAGTATCTATTTTCTACACTTTAGGAGATAAAAAAATAAGTATGATTCTATACGTAATTTTATTAACATTCTTTATATTCCTAATATGGAAAACAGATATTCTATTTGATCATGAAAAAAAGGACAAAAAACATGAAAATTAATCTATATGATTTTGATAACACAATATATGAAGGGGATTCTTCAACAGATTTTTTCTTTTATTGTTTAAAAAAATACCCTAAAATAGTTAAGATAATACCAAAAAATATTCTTATCAGCAATAAAATATAAATTAAAAATTATAACAAAAACTGAAATGAAGCAAGTAATATTTTCTTTTTAAAATATGTGGATGATATTGATTTATGCATAGAAAAGTTTTGGGATACTCATAGTATCTATATAAAAGATTTTTACTTAGAAAAAAAACATAACAACGATATTATTATTTCTGCTTCTCCAGAGTTTTTTACTTAAACCTATATGTGATGAATTAAAAGTAAAGGATTTAATAGGTAGCAAAAAGTAAATAAGAAGACAGGTAAGTTTACTGGATTAAACTGCCATGGCGAAGAAAAGGTGAAAAAGATTAAATAAGAAGTACGACAACTACCAAGTACAAGAATCATATTCTGATTCCAAGTCGGATATACCAATATTAAAATTAGCTCAAAAAAGTTTTATTGTAAAACATGATAATATTATTGAAAAAAGATATTAGTGGACTAAACGTCTGCTTTTTTTTTTATAAAAAATTTACTCTAAATCTATGAAATATATTTCCTTTTTGATAAAATTATAATGGTGATTCAAGTGGAATTAATGGTAGGAGTAAGCAAAAAATCATGTTCATTTAAGCGAGAGTACATGGAAAAAATTTATTTGGTGATAAACCTATGATAAAAAGAAATGATTTAAGTCAACCTGGTCAGTTTGCAACTATAGAGACAGTTGATTTAAGATGTAATGGAAAACTTATTGAACACGTTCGAATAGTTGGCCCTTTTTTAGAAATTATAATCAAGTAGAACTATCCAAAACAGATGCAAACTTTTTAGGATTAAATCCTCCGAGAAGACAAAGTGGAGAAATTGAAGGTACTCCAGGAATAGAACTTATTTCAAGAGATAAAAAAAGAAACAATTGATAATGGAGTTATACTTGCAGAAGCGCATGTTCATATGAGTAAAAATTGAGTGATGTTCTTGGATTAGAAAAATAAACAAGAGGTATATATTTATAAAGATAAAAAGTTTTTAATGGAAGCCAAAATAAAAGCAACAGATGATGGGAAATTAGAACTACATATTGACACTGACGAGAGTAATCTTTATAATCTTGAGACAGGAAGCAAAGTTGATGTAAGAGTATGTGGAAAATAGGAAATATAGAAATAAAAAATCAAGTTGTATTAGCCCCAATGGCTGGGATTTCTAATACATCATATAGAACTATTATAAAGGAAATGGGAGCAGGTCTTATCTACGCCGAAATGGTAAGCGATAAAGCAATTATGTTTGATAATGATCGAACTATAGAACTTTTTAAAAATGAGAGAAAGTGAAAGGCCGATTGCTCAACAAATATTTGGAAGTGATGAAGATTCATTTGTAATTGCAGCAAAAAAAAATTGTAGAGTTAATGCATCCAGATATCTTAGATATAAATATGGGGTGTCCAGTTCCCAAAATTGCTTTAAAATCACAAGCTGGAGCATCATTATTAAAAGATCCTGACAAAATAGAGAAAATTGTGAGATCGGTTGTTAATGCAGTTAATATACCAGTTACTGTTAAAATAAGAAGTGGCTGGGATAGCAATACTATAAATTGTGTAGAGGTTGCTAAAAGAATTGAAAATGCCGGTGCAAGTGCCATAACGCTTCATGCAAGGACCCGTGCTCAAGGTTATAGTGGAAGTGCAGATTGAGTTTAATAAAAAAAGTAAAAAGAAGCAGTAAGTATTCCAGTAATTGGAAATGGTGATATAAAAACTTGTTATGATGCTAAAAGAATGCTTGAAGAAACTGGCTGTGATGCTGTTATGATAGGTAGAGGTGTTTTTAGGAAATCCATGGTTGATAAAAAAGAATGCGTCGATTATCTAGAGGATGGAACTTTACCTCAAAGAGTTTCTGCTAAAGAAAAAAAATGCAAATGCTAAAAAGACATTTTGAATTATTGTGTAAAGACAAAGGTGAAAAACTAGCACTTTTGGAGATAAGAACACATGCTTTATGGTATATAAAAGGTTTACCAGGAAGTGCATCAATAAAAAATCAAATATGTCAAACAAAGAATTCAACTGAGTTATTTAACATTTTAAATAACTATATAGAAGAATTATAAAAGAAGTGGTGTAATATGAGAGATATAAACAAAGGAGACTATTTAAAAGAGTTGAGATTGAAAAACAATTTAACTCAAAAAAGATTTAGGTGATTTAGTTCATTATTCAGATAAAAATATATCTAAGTGGGAACAAGGAAAATCTTTTCCCACAAGATGATAAAACTTTAAATGACTTAGCTGCTGCTTTAGGAGTAGATAGGAAAGATTTGCTATGTGGAGGTAAACATTCTATTTTTGAATCCAAAATATTTAAATTTAGTATATTAGGTATAGTTATTGTAACTATTATAGTTGTAGCAGTTGCTTTAATAACAAAAACTAGAGTCTATTTAATAAAAGCAGATAATAAAAGATATTTATATTGAAAATGGAAACTATATAGTTAATCATGATTATGTGAATTTTTCCATTAATTACATTGATACAAATAATTCTAATGAAATAGAATCAATTGAACTTTATAAATATGTAAATAATAAACCAATATTGCTTCATAGAACTAATTCTTTTTCCAATTGATATTTATAAAAAGAAAATCAGAAAAAGAATTCTTTTTAGCTGATTTAGCAAGACATACAACTGTAGTAAAAATAAAATATAACAATAATTCTGAAATGGATATTAAACTAGAATTTAAAAACATTAAATCTGATTATGCTAATGAAGAGAATAAAGCTGTAATGTCAACAAACTTATATTCTGAACCAGAAAGCGTTGAAGAATACTTATCTCAATTAGGCTTCACAGAAGATTCAAATTCATATATTAAAAAGATAAATGATGAGATATCTATTAGTTACAATAATTCTAATCTTTTAAAGTTAGATATTGAAAACGAAAACTATAAAACTACATATAAATTATATCTTGAAATAGATAAAATGGTGCTCATAAAGATTGACACAAGAACGTGGAGGATTAAAGATGACAATTTAGTAGCCTCAAAATATACTGCTATAAATTGTTATAAAACCAAATGCAATAATGAAGAAGAATATATCGGATATTTACTTTTCTTAAAAGATAAAATAAATTCATTTCAAAAAAGAGATTAAGTAGAATTTTGTAGAACTAAAAGTAGAGTTCAAACATCCCATTCCTTTGATATGATGTTGTCAGAAAGGAGTAGGATGTTTTTTTGAAAAAGGGATTGTTAATTATTATGGCTAGTCTTGTTTCCTTTGCTTCCATTAGTATGGTAAATGCAGCTAGTCAAAGTGATACTATAACAAATAAAAGTGGTGTTGTGATTCCTATAGATAAATATAATGCTTTAGCAAGTATTTATTCATCAAACTTTATGAATTATATGACTCAAGATCAATATGATATCATTAAAAATAAAGATTTATCTAAAGTAGAAATAGTTGAGACAACTGATGCTGATATTCCAAATGATGGTATATCAACTTGCGCAACTGAACATACCACTGAATCAAAAAGTTTAAGAATCATCAACAATTCAGGGTATATTACAATGAGTTTAACATGGTTAAAAGTGCCAAACATAAAAAAATATGATGTTATGGCAATCAGAAAAAATTCCAGTGTAACTTTATCAAGTGGATATGCTTATAGTCAATACTATATTGCGAATAATGATATTAATGTTACTCATGAAAAAATATAATCAAAACTTTGACAATGGGTTTGGTGCAACTTTTAAAGTTCAAAATGGTAGAAGTCACGAAATGGAATTGTCATTTACCGCAACTGGATCCGGAAGAATTTATGGTTCTTATCAACATGCAAGTCATAGTTCAGCCACTTTAGAGAACGCTATGGATTACACTCTATCAGGTTCTGGCTATGGCGGAGTTATTTTATTCAACCCAAAAATTGAAAGTAAATTCGATGCTATGGGTGGAGTATATTTAACTATTTAAACCAAAAATATAATATATTAGCTATAAAGTGAAAAAAAATAATTACTTACAAGATTGGACGATGAAAGAATGAGACTTCGTGATATAGAAATCAGTTTAAAAGCACACTTTAGAAAAGATAATCATGTTGCTATAACAATATATACATACATGTTTATATTAATATCATTATTCTTAAGTGTAGCGTTAAACCATATGAATAATTATTATAATGCTCATAAAGATCAAATATATGTTTACAATTCAAAAGGTGAATATAATTTTGATAACATAAAAAGGTATAAAAAAAGCTATCGATAAAAACGAATATAAGATAAAATTGCACACACCTAGTTTTAGTTCAAAATATGATGGTTTTATATATCTAATGAGTCAAGATAATTATAAGATAAGTCATGGAAGAGACATAATTAATGATGATGAAATTGTATGTCCTGATTTATTCGCACCCGATAGTCAAATAAGTATATTAAATATTAATTTTAAGAAGAAATTATTATATCGCGATTTTTATCACCGAAATTTTAATATTGATAAAAATTTAACAGTTTATGTAGTTGGAACATATGATTCGTTTGATAAGTTAAATGATTCTAACGTATGTTATGCATCAGATAAATTATTAGCTAGTATGGTTCAAAAAGAATATACATATAACAAAGGATATTATTTAATTCTTAATTCTAAAAAAGATAGAAAAAGAGTAATAAATGAAGTAAAAAAGCAAGGTTATGATGTAAAATTTTATTTAGATAAAAACGTTAAATATGAAATATTGGGCACTATTATAATATTCATAATTTGGCTAGATTCATTAGTTGTATTACTTGTATCTCTTTTTAAATCATTAAGAGAATATCGCAGGTATATTACTGAAGATAATTTTATCGATGAAAATTATTTAGGTATAGAATTGTTCAATCATCAACTAAGTCAATTAATACTTTATTTATTGATGATTTCGATTACTTATTTAGGATTTTACTATATGGAATATATATATGTTAACTTAGTATTTTTGGATTTAGAATATTTGAATATTGAAGTTCCATTCAATTGGTTAGGATATATCTCTGCATTTCTCGTCGTCACTATATATCCGATGATATCAATGAATGTCTTCAATATAGTCTATTATCTCAAATGTAAAATTAGAAGAACTAGAAAAAATAGTTCTTCTTTTTTTTGATTTATACGAACATATGTATTAAAATTTATATGTATACAAATTCTAAATTTGTGGTAAAATATTAAAGAAATTTAGGTGATACTATGGATAAAATTATAATTAAAGGTGCAAGAGAAAACAATTTGAAAAACATTGATTTAGAGATTCCTAAAAATAAATTAGTTGTTATGACAGGAGTATCTGGAAGTGGAAAAAAGTTCACTCGCGTTTGATACCATTTATGCCGAAGGTCAGAGAAGATATGTTGAAAGCTTATCTGCATATGCTCGTCAATTTTTAGGTGGAGAATCAAAACCAGATGTTGATTCAATTGAAGGATTATCTCCAAGTATTTCTATCGATCAAAAATCAACTAATAATAACCCAAGAAGTACAGTTGGAACTGTAACTGAGATATATGATTATTTAAGACTCTTATTTGCTCGTGTAGGAACACCTTTTTGTCCTAGACATAAAATAGCTATAACAAGTCAAAGTATTGAAGAGATGACAAATAAGGTTTTATCATATGAAGATGGAACTAAGATGGAGATTTTAGCTCCAATTGTTCATGGAGAAAAAGGCACTCATAAAAGATCTTTTTGAAAAGTTAAAAAAGATGGATTTACTAAAATAAGAGTAAATGGAACTACTTATGATATTTATGATGAAATCACTTGTGATAAAAATAAAAAAGGATGATATTGATGTAGTAGTTGATAGAATTGTCTTAAAAGATAATGAAAGAAGTAGAATTTTTGAAGCTATAGAAACAGCAACTAAAATGGCTAATGGAAAAGTAGTTATTAATTTAATTGGGGATAAAAAGAAATTGTTATGAGTGAAACTTATGCATGTCCCCATTGTGACTTTTCTCTTCCTGAACTTGAACCAAGAATATTTTCTTTTAATGCACCATATGGAGCTTGTCCAACATGTAAAGGTTTAGGTATAACAAAACATATATCAGTAGACTTACTTATACCTGATAAAGATAAATCTATTTTAGGTGGAGCGATTCAAACCATTAATATAGAAGATAATATTGATACAACTAGATTATTAACTATTGCTCGTGAATTAAATATTGATTTAAATTTACCAGTAAAAAGATTTAAAAGAAGAAGATTTAAATGTTATTCTTTATGGAACAAATCAAGTATTTAGATTTGAATACACATCAAAAACTGGTGGAAAAAGATACACAAATGAGACATATGAAGGAATTGTTACTAATCTTGAGAGAAGATATATGGAAACATCTTCCACTTGGATAAGAGATTGGATAGATGGATACATGATTGAAAAATACATGTCCAACATGTAAAGGTTCAAGATTAAAAAGTGATATTTTAAACATTAAAATAAATAATAAAAATATTTATGAAGTAACAAATATGTCCATAAAGGACTTAATAACTTTTTTTGATAAATTAAAATTAAGTAAAACAGAGATGGAAATAAGTGAGCTTATTGTAAAAAGAGATAAAATCTCGTTTAGAGTTTTAAATAATGTTGGTTTATCTTATCTTACATTATCAAGAGCCGCCGGAACTTTATCAGGAGGAGAGGCACAAAAGAATACGTCTTGCAACTCAAATTGGGTCAAAACTTAGTGGAGTTTTATATGTACTAGATGAACCAAGTATTGGGCTTCATCAAAGAGATAATCAAAGATTGATTGATAGTTTAAAAAATATGAGATTTGGGTAATACTTTAATCGTTGTTGAACACGATGAAGATACGATGAGACAAGCGGATTATCTTATTGATATTGGTCCTGTTGCTGGAGAAAATGGCGGGTATTTAGTTGCCTCCGGAACTCCAGAAGAAGTAATGAAAAATGAAAATTCCATAACGGGGGCTTATCTTTCTGGAAGAAAAAAATAGAAATTCCTAAGAAGAGAAGAAAAGGTAATGGAGAGTTTATTACGATTAAAGGAGCTAAAGAACATAATCTAAAAAATATTTCAGTTAAATTTCCTTTAGGAACTTTAACATGTGTAACTGAGAGTAAGTGGTTCAGGAAAATCTTCATTAGTTGATGGAATATTAAGAAATGCTTTATTAAAAAGTGTTTATAACTCTAAAGTTATTGTTGGGTCTTGTAAGGACATAATTGGTTTAGAAAACGTTGATAAAATTGTAAGTATATCACAAGATCCAATAGGAAGAACTCCTAGAAGTAATCCAGCAACTTATACTGGTGTATTTGATGACATTAGAACCGTGTTTGCTGAAATGAAAGAATCAAAAATACGTGGTTATGACAAAAGTAGGTTTTCTTTTTTTAATGTAAAAGGTGGAAGATGTGAAGCTTGTTGGGGAGATGGAGTTAAAAAAAAGATTGAAATGCACTTTTTACCAGACGTTTATGTACCATGTGATGTATGTCATGGAACACGTTTCAATCGTGAAACTCTTGATGTAAAATTTAAAGGAAAAAAATATTGCTGAAGTTTTAGATATGCGTGTTTCAGAAGCAATTGAATTCTTTTCCAATGTTCCAAAAGTAAAGAACAAATTACAAGTCTTAATGGATGTTGGATTGTCTTATATAAAATTAGGTCAATCAGCGCCAACATTGTCAGGTGGAGAAGCAGGGCGTGTAAAACTAGCTAAAGAGCTTCAAAAGAAACCAACTGGAAAATCTGTATTTATTTTAGATGAACCAACAACAGGTCTTCATGTTGATGATATCAAAAAAACTTCTTGAAATATTAAATAGAATTGTTGAAAATGGTGATACCGTAATCGTTATTGAACACAATCTTGATGTAATAAAAGTTGCAGATTATATCATTGATTTAGGTCAGAAGGTGGAGATGGTGGAGGAAAAGTTGTTGCAACTGGAACTCCAGAAGCTGTTTCTAAAGTAAAAGAATCATACACTGGATATTATTTAAAGAAAATATTTGATGAGCAAAAATAATGTAAAACATGTTTTTGCTTTTTTTTGTTGAAAAGTAAATAGATCTCGACAAAAATAAACAAAA
>VOFC01000783.1_pt1 | contig 26000 bp, 42 predicted proteins | sample 5384161 | NCBI WGS metagenome assembly VOFC01 (sample SAMN12384722, study PRJNA508395) | human gut metagenome | isolation source: healthy gut B | host: Homo sapiens | reverse complement strand
CATCAAGCTGGTCATGGACCTTGTTGTAAATCATACTTCTGATGAACACAAATGGTTCATCGAGAGCCGCAAATCGAAAGACAATCCATACCGGGATTTTTACATCTGGCGTGATGCAAAAAGAAGGAAAAGAGCCAAACAACTGGGGAAGCTGCTTCTCCGGTTCTGCATGGAAATACGATCCGCAGACCGAGATGTATTACCTGCATCTGTTCTCAACAAAACAGCCGGATCTGAACTGGGAAAATCCAACGGTTCGAAAAGAAGTTTTCGATATGATGAACTGGTGGCGTGAAAAAGGCGTTGATGGATTCCGTATGGACGTGATCAGCCTGATTTCCAAACCGGAAGGACTGCCGGACGGAAAAATTCCGGAGGGCGGACTCTACGGTGATTCCGGCTGCGTAAACGGACCGCACGTTCATGAGTATCTGCAGGAGATGAACAGGGAAGTCCTCTCCAAATACGATCTGATGACGGTTGGTGAGTGTGCCGGTGTCACGATCGAGGAGGCAGAAAAATATGCATCCGCAGACGGCAAAGAGCTCAGCATGGTATTCCAGTTCGAGCTGGTTGAGCTGGCAAGCGGAAAATACGGCAAATGGACGGACAAACGCGTACCGCTCAAAGATTTCAAACGCGTCATGACAGCATGGCAGACGGAGCTGCACGGCAAGGCGTGGAACAGCCTTTTCCTCGGCAACCACGACCAGCCGCGCTGCCTGTCCCGTTTCGGCGATGATTCACCGGAATACCGTGTGGTAAGTGCGAAAATGCTGGCAACCTGCCTTCATATGATGCAGGGTACCCCGTATGTATACCAGGGCGATGAGCTTGGCATGAAAAATGTTCCGTTCCACGATCTGTCCGAGTTCCGCGATATTGAGAGCATCAACGCGTTCCACGAGCTGACCGGAGCCGGAAAAGTAGCACCGGACGACATGATGCGCTACCTGAACCTGCGCGGAAGAGACAATGCAAGAACTCCGATGCAGTGGGATGATACCGCTTCGGCAGGATTTACCACAGGAACACCGTGGATCAAGGTCGGACCGGATTACGAGACCGTCAATGCCAAGAATGAGATGGCGGATCCGGATTCTGTATACAATTATTACAAGAAACTGATTCATCTCCGGAAAGAGAAGGATATCATGGTTTATGGAACGTACGAGCTGCTCGATCCGGAGGACGAGGCACTGTATGTATATACCAGAACCTTAGGCGACCAGAAACTCCTCGTGATGTGCAATTTTACAAAAGAGGAGCAGGAGTACACGGTTCCGGAAACCTTTGCGGGAGCAGAGGTACTGATCAGCAACTATCCACAGAGCGGCGCAGCAGCGGGGGTAAGAAAACTGCGCGCGTATGAGGCGGTTGTTCTGGAGACCAAATAAAAAAATGCAGAGGAACCTGAGGCAGAACGGACTTTTGTCACAGGTTCCCGTTCTCAAAATAGGGCAAGAACCGGTAAGATAAGAAAGGGAAAAACAAAATATGAAATCCATATCTGAAATTGGAGACACATCCACTTGCAAACCCGAGAATGTGATAAAAGGCGATAAATACCGTATCACAGTGCTGACGGAGCATCTTCTTCGACTGGAATACAGTGAGGATGGTGAATTTATCGATGCAGCATCCCAGACGGTTGTAAACCGTGATTTTCCAGCAGTGGAATTTTCCGTCAAAGACACAGGCGATGAGCTGGAGCTGCGCACAAAGTATCTGCAGCTGAATTACAACAAAAAAGGCATTCTCTGCAAACGGACTTTCCTGCAAAACAACGGCAGTCGGCATCAGTTCTGTACCGGCATGGCATTACGGAGATCCGACACAGGATCTTGGAGGAACGGCCCGTACGCTTGATCAGGTCAACGGAGCATGCGAACTGGAACCTGGTATCATGTCCTGGTTTGGTTCCGCTGTTCTGGATGATTCGAAGTCGCTTCTGATGACAGAGGACGGTTGGGTGACCCCGAGAAAGAAAGGGGTGCAGGATCTGTACTTCTTCGGCTATGGCTGGAGTTTCCGCCTGGCATTAAAGGATTTCTATCACCTTTGCGGCAAAACTCCGATGCTTCCGAGATTTGCACTCGGAAACTGGTGGAGCCGTTACTGGCGTTACAGTGAAGCATCTTATATGAAACTGATGGAAGACTTCGACAAAGAGAACGTTCCATTCTCGGTTGCTGTTATCGATATGGACTGGCACCGTGTAGACGATGTGGATCCTAAATACGGAAGCGGCTGGACCGGCTATAGCTGGAATAAAAAAACTCTTCCCGGATCCGGAGCGTTTTCTTGGAAAACTCCATGCACGCGGCATGAAGACAACACTGAATGTCCATCCGGCAGACGGAATTCGTGCGTATGAGGACTGCTATCCGGAAGTAGCAGAAGCTATGGGAGTGGATGCAAAAAAAGAAGAGCCGGTCAATTTTGACATTGCCGATCCGAAATTTGTCGATGTATATTTCGAAAAAGTCCATCATCCGCTGGAAGAAGAAGGCGTGGATTTCTGGTGGATTGACTGGCAGCAGGGACAGAGTACCAAGATCGAGGGTCTTGATCCGCTGTGGATGCTGAATCACTATCATTTTCTTGACAGTGGAAGAGACGGAAAACGTCCGATGACCTTCTCCCGCTATGCAGGACCGGGCTCCCACCGCTATCCGGTCGGATTTTCCGGAGACACCCACATCACCTGGGAATCCCTGGATTTCCAGCCATACTTTACCAGCACAGCCTCCAACATCGGCTACGGATGGTGGAGTCATGATATCGGCGGCCATATGCTTGGCTACCGTGACGATGAGCTTGAAGCAAGATGGTATCAGTACGGAGTATTTTCTCCGATCAACCGTCTGCACAGCTCTAACAGTGCCTTCAGTGGAAAAAGAGCCTTGGAACTTCAGTATGGAAGTGCGCAGCACGATGGATGATTTCCTCCGTCTGCGTCATAAACTGGTGCCGTATCTGTATACGATGAACTACCGTGCATGGAAAGAGGACACACCGATCGTTGTTCCGATGTATTATGATTACCCGGAGACGGTTTTCTGGGGCAAAAATCAGGCACCGAATCAGTACTTCTTCGGAAGTGAGCTGATGGTAACACCGGTGACAACGAAATGCATTCCGGAGTTGAAGCGTGCCAAGACGAAGGTATGGCTGCCGGAGGGAACCTGGTTTGATTTCTTCAACGGAATGATTTATGAGGGCGGCAGAAGTATGGATCTGTACCGTACGCTGGAGGAAATCCCGGTTCTTGCGAAAGCAGGTGCGATCATCCCGATGACAGAGAAGATCAGTGCGCTGGATGTAGAATCTAACCCGGATGAGCTGACGGTACGCGTTTATGCGGGGTGCAGATAATACATTTATTCTGTACGAGGATGACAATACTTCCATGGCGTATGAGAAGAATGACTGTGCAAAAACGCCGATGACGCTCGAATGGGGTGCACGAAAATTTACAATTGCACCGGTTGAGGGCAATCAGAGCCTTGTTCCGGAAAGCAGAACATATTGCGTAGAATTCGGTGGAAGTAGTGCAAAAGAGGCAAAGGTCTTTGTAAACGGCGTGGAAGCGGATGCAGAAGTCAAAGAGAAAGACGGACTTCTTACGATCGCGGTAACAGATGTAAAACCACAGGATACCGTGACAATCTGTCTGCCGGAAGATACGGAGATTGCAAAGAACGATGTCATGACACGTGCGATGGATCTGCTGCTGCACGCCGAAATCAGCTACATCACCAAAGAGCAGATCGCAAATCTTCTTCACAAAGCAGACGGAAAGGTAGCAATTCTGGCTGCAGAGCTGCAGAGCATGGAACTTTCAAACGATCTGCGCGGTGCGCTGCTGGAGATCATTACGGCATAAATTGCTGCAGAAAAACACGATTTGATTTACAGAAAAAAGAATTCTGTGATACGATACATACAAAAGAAAAGGAAGAGAGCGTGGCAGTGGATTCTGTCAGGCTCTCTTCTTGAAAATGTGAGACAGGAGGATTTTTAAACGTGGGAAAATACATCATGGCACTTGATGCCGGCACAACGAGCAACCGCTGTATTCTGTTTGATCAGAAAGGACAGATCGTAAGCCTTGCGCAGAAGGAGTTTACCCAGCGTTTCCCGAAACCGGGCTGGGTGGAGCACGATGCCAATGAAATCTGGTCCACGATGCTCGGTGTAGCCGTGGAGGCAATGCAGAAAGCGGGCGCGTCCTACGAGGATATCGCGGCAATCGGCATCACAAACCAGAGAGAGACGACGATCGTCTGGGACAAAAAAGACGGGAGAGCCGGTCTACAATGCAATTGTATGGCAGTGCCGCAGAACATCGGAATACTGCGATTCCCTGATGGAGCGCGGACTGGTTGACCGTTTCCGGGAGAAAACAGGTCTTGTGATTGATGCGTATTTTTCAGCCACGAAGCTGAAATGGATTCTAGATGAAGTTCCGGGCGTGCGCGAGCGGGCGGAGCGAGGCGATCTCTATTTCGGAACAGTGGAGACGTGGCTGATCTGGAAGATGACAAAGGGAAAGGTACATGTCACCGATTACACCAACGCGTCCCGTACAATGCTGTTCAATATCCATACACTGAAATGGGATGAGGATATCTTAAAAAGAGCTGAACGTTCCGCTCTGTATGCTGCCGGAAGTCCGCCCGTCGAGCTGTGTCTACGGGGAGACGGCATCCACATATTTCGGCGGCCCGATTCCGATTGCGGGAGCAGCGGGAGACCAGCAGGCGGCGCTGTTCGGCCAGACCTGCTATGCGCCGGGCGAAGCGAAAAATACATACGGAACAGGCTGCTTCCTGCTGATGAACACGGGAGAAAAGCCGGTTTCTTCGACACACGGTCTTGTTACCACGATTGCATGGGGCATCGGGGACAAGATTACGTATGCGCTCGAGGGATCCATTTTCGTCGGCGGAGCCGCAATCCAGTGGCTGCGCGATGAGATGAAGCTGATCGAGTCCTCGGCGGATTCCGAGTACATGGCGCAGAAGGTGAACGACACGAACGGCTGCTACGTTGTGCCGGCGTTTACCGGCCTTGGCGCACCGTACTGGGATCAGTATGCGAGAGGAACCATTCTCGGCCTGACGCGCGGCGTCAACAAATACCATGTGATCCGCGCAACGCTCGAATCCATTACGTATCAGGTAGATGATGTGTTAAAAGCGATGGAGGCAGATTCCGGCATGAAGCTCTCTGCGCTGCGTGTGGACGGCGGAGCAAGCGCCAACAACTTCCTGATGCAGTGCCAGGCGGACATCAGCCAGGCGCCGGTGGAGCGGCCGTGCTGCATCGAGACGACCGCGATGGGAGCAGCTTATCTTGCGGGACTCGCCGTCGGCTACTGGCCGGATCAGGAGACGGTAAAACAGAACGGAGCCATTGACCGTACGTTTGAGCCGGAGCTCTCGAAAGAGGAGCGCGATGAGAAGATGAACGGATGGCACAAAGCAGTCCGTTACGCCGAAGGATGGGCAAAATAGAAAAAGATTTTGGAAATGCAGAAAAGGAACGGTTTCGTAATGAAAACCGTTCCTTTTCGCGTACTGTGACTTCTTGTCTACTGATGTTAAAGAATGTCGATATGTTCGCCGTTTAAAGCTTTGTTCATGCTTCGCACGGCACAGAATTTACCGCACATCGAGCAGGTATCTTCCTGTTCCGGCGAGCGGTCGGCGCGGATGGCTTTTGCGGTCTCCGGGTCCAGTGCACAGTCCCACTGTGCTTCCCAGTCGAGCACGCGGCGGGCGTCGCCCATCTTGTCGTCAATATCACGCGCATGCGGAACACCTTTGGCGATGTCGGCAGCGTGTGCGGCGATTTTGCTTGCGATGATGCCCTGTTTTACATCATCCAGGTTCGGAAGAGCCAGATGCTCTGCCGGCGTTACGTAGCACAGGAAAAGCAGCGCCGTTCATGGCCGCAATCGCGCCTCCGATGGCAGCAGTGATGTGGTCATAGCCCGGAGCAATGTCGGTCAAGAGGGCCGAGGACATAGAACGGAGCACCCATGCAGATGGTCTGCTGTACTTTCATATTGGCCGCAATCTGATGCATCGGAACGTGCCCCGGTCCCTGAACCATAACCTGAACGTCTTTTTCGCAGGCACGTTTGGTGAGTTCGCCGAGGCGCACCAGCTCCTCAATTTGGCAGACATCCGTTGCGTCGGCAAGGCAGCCAGGACGGCAGGCGTCGCCGAGAGAAATGGTCACATCGTATTCACGGCAGATATCGAGAATCTCATCGTAATACTCGTAGAACGGATTCTCCTCGCCGGTCATGCACATCCAGGCGAACACGAGGGAGCCGCCGCGGGAAACGATATTCATTTTCCGTTTGTGTTTGCGGATCTGATCGATGGTTTTTCTGGTGATGCCGCAGTGCAGGGTGACGAAATCGACACCGTCCTCGGCATGGAGGCGGATGACGTCAATAAAATCTTTGGCGGTCAGCGTATCCAGGTCTCTCTGGTAATGGATCACACTGTCATATACCGGCACGGTGCCGATCATGGCTGGACATTCGGAGGTCAGTTTCCGCCGGAACGGCTGCGTATTGCCGTGGCTCGACAGGTCCATGATGGCTTCTGCGCCCATATTGACCGCGGAGAGTACCTTCTGCATCTCCACATCGTAATCTTTACAGTCTTTCGAAACACCGAGATTTACATTGATTTTCGTGCGCAGCATCGAGCCGATGCCCTCCGGATCGATGCAGGTGTGCAGCTTATTTGCCGGAATGGCAACCTTTCCGCTGGCAACGAGCGGCATCAGGTCTTCTACGGCCATATACTCTTTTTTCTGCGACTTTTTTCAGCTCCGGTGTTACAATGCCGCGGCGTGCGGCGTCCATCTGTGTTGCGTAATTGCGTTCCATCTGTTGTTCTCCTTTATTTTCAAAATCAGATCCGGTAAGCGTGGTTCAGCGGTCCCGAGCCGTGGCCGAGATCCATCATGCTCGCGAGTGCGCCCGAAATATACTCTTTTTTGCGGCGGAAATGGCATCCGGAAGGGAAAGCCCCTTTGCGAGCCCCGATGCGATGGCGCTGGAGAGTGTACAGCCGGTGCCGTGTGTGTTCGGATTGTCGATGCGTTTTCCGGTGAACCAGGTAAATGTGCCGTTGTGATATAAAAGATCGTTGGCATCATTGATACTGTGGCCGCCCTTTAATAGAACGGCACAGCCGCAGGAATCCCCGATCTCTTTTGCGGCGCGTTCCATATCGCTTTCCGACTGGATTTTGATGCCGGAGAGAACTTCTCCCTCTGGGATATTCGGTGTGATGACTTCGGCCAGAGGAAAGAGCAGTTTTTCATCAGGTCAGGCACGCCGCCCGAAGCGAGCGCGGAGCCGCTTGTAGCGACGAGGACCGGGTCCACAACGATGTGTTTGGCCTGGTAGAAGCGAAGCCGTTCGGAGATGACTTCGATCAGTGCCGGGGAGGATACCATGCCGATTTTCACGGCGTCGGGGAAGATGTCGGTAAAGACGGCGTCAAGCTGTGCGGCCAGAAACTCCGGTGTTACATCGAAAATACCGGAAACTCCGGTGGTGTTCTGGGCGGTGAGTGCGGTAATTGCCGACATGGCGTAAACTCCGTTTGTGATCATGGTTTTGATGTCTGCCTGAATGCCGGCGCCTCCGCAGGAATCACTTCCTGCGATTGTTAATGCTGTTTTCATGTTTTTCGCGTCCATGAGAATTACTCCTTTGCATTACTTTTCTTTTGGACAGGCGACAAAGAAAGTGGTGCCCCCAGTCTGCCGCCTGGTGTGAGGATGAATGGTTACGTAAAATTATTTGTTTTCCAGCATGCGCAGAGTCTGTTCTTTCAGATCCTTCGTTGCGGAAACAATGTCTTTCTGTGCAAAAATGGCACTGATAACGGCAATTCCGCAGATGCCGCTGCCGGAAAGCTCCGTCACGTTATCGCGTGTGATGCCGCCGATGGCGATGACAGGGATTTTAACGGCATTGCAGATAGCAGTCAGCGTTTCGTGGCTGACATCCTCCGCATCCGCCTTGGAACCGGTGTGGAAGACCGCGCCGACGCCGAGGTAATCTGCCCCGCGCTGCTCGGCGAGAATGGCCTGTTCCACGGTCTGCGCCGAAACGCCGATGATCTTGTCCGGCCCAAGCTTTGCACGGACATCGCCGGCCTCCATATCGCTCTGGCCGACATGAACGCCGTCCGCATCCATCTTAGCTGCGATTTCCACGTTATCGTTGATGACGAAAGGAACATGGTATGCGGCACAGAGTTTTTTCAGTTCCAGTGCCTCTTCCATAAAGTGATTCTGGTCAAGATTTTTTTCGCGGAGCTGGATAAACGTTGCGCCGCCCTGCAGAGCCTTTTCCACCTGGCTGTACAGTGTCTCGCCGTTCAGCCAGCTGCGGTCTGTCACAGCATATAAAAGCAGGCCTTTTTATCGCACTTCATACTTGGCTCCTCCATTCAGCGTTTCGCCATCCATATTGTAAATGGCGTCGATGATCCGATTCCGGTAGGTGGAGTTGCCGTCTTCCGGTTTCATATGGCTCCAGCCGATCTCGCCGGCAAGTCCCATCGCGCAGACAGCGGCAGCAGCGGCTTTTAACGGCTCGTCCGGGTTGGCAACGAGGTAAGCGGTCATCATGCCGGAGAGCTGGCAGCCCGTGCCGGTGATCTTGCCCATCTCGGGGCGTCCGTTGCGGATGACATAGCAGGTGTCAGCATCGGCAACAAGGTCGATCGCTCCTGTGATGGCGACAACACAGTTGTGATCTTTCGCAAAGTTTTTTTGCAAAAGCAACGGCGCTGTCGAGGTTTTCGTCTGTTACTTTATCGGCAACGTCTGCGTCAACACCCTTTGTCGTTCCGCTTCCGAGTGCCAGTGTTTTGATTTCGGAAATATTTCCGCGGATGACGGTGAACGGGATTTTTTCCATCAGTCCGACTGCGGTCGAAGTACGTAAGTGGCTTGCGCCTGCGCCGACTGGATCGAGCAGGATTTTGTGGCCGAGCGAAGCTGCTTTTGCACCGGCACGGTACATGCCGTCGATGCTCGTTCTGTGCAGCGTGCCGATGTTGATGTTCAGGCCGCCGCAAATGGAAGTGATGTCCTCGACATCCTCCGGCTCATCGGACATGATCGGGCTTCCGCCGCAGGCCAGCAGAATATTGGCGACATCGTTTACTGTAACGTAATTTGTGATATTGAGTACGAGAGGGGTTGTTTTTCTGACATTGTCAAGACAAGTGCCTAACATAATTTTTTTTGTTCCTCCTGTGTGAGTATTTTTTGCAGAAGCAAATTCCCTTGTGGTACTGGAAGAACCTGTTGATGATGTGTTCATAGAGATTAAAAAAAGCAGATATACGTGGAGGTATATCTGCAGAAAATGTGCATATCGTATCTCCCTACGTTGGCATTATCCAAATCAGGTTCCGGGTCTGGGCGATGCAGCCTACTCTCAGCCCGCTTCGCACGCGAGCTCCCTTGCTTTCTGCAGACAATTATATACGCATAAAAACAATTGTGCAAGAGAAAAACGGAAGATTTTAAAAAATTTCAGAAAAATAAAAAAGACATGCAAAATATTGGAAATGTAATGTTATTTGGGTTGACAGAGAAAATAATATCAGCGTAAAATGAAGATAAAATATGCGTGGAAGTCATGGACGTGATGATGCCGCCTCCATTCCGATTGTCGCCATGACCGCCAACGCCTTTGTTGAAGACCGGCAGGCCGCAAAAGAGGCCGGCATGAACGTGCATATCGCAAAGCCGATTGATGCGGAATTACTGAAAAAGAAAAATTGCAGAGTATTGCAGGTGAAAAGAAGTGCCCCTGCCCGGCATCTGATGTGTGCCGGGCAGGGGCTTTTGATGTGCGAATCTTATTTTTCTTCCTCCGGGTACGTATAGCCCCAGGTTCTGCGGAAGGAGGTCATCAGATCCATGACGTCCTTCGTGTAGTCGAGGTGCATGGCAGATGCATCTCCATTGATGGCGCGTTCCATGTCGGCGAGCTCATAGGCGAGTGCATCGGTGTTGTCACCGGCTTTGATGATTTCGGATTCGCCGGTGGAAGCGTCTGTGATTTTTGCTTCCCAGGCACGCGGGTACTCCATGATCTCGATAAATCCGTTCTCACAGGAAACCATGCCGCGTTTCGGCTGTTTGGAGTGGAGAGAGAGCATCACACTTGCCATCTGTCCTTCCTGATTGGTGAGAAGGAGGCCGGCCTGCTCGTCCACACCGGTCGGAGCGGGCTTTACCTGGGAAAGGAGCTGATCCGGCTTGGAGTCGAAGAACCAGCGGATGAAGGAGAGTGCGTATACGCCGATATCAAGCATCGCGCCGCCTGCGAGATTCCGGTTGAAGAAGCGGTTCTTCATGTTGTACTCTTTGAAACTGCCGAAGTTCATCGTGATCAGATTGACTCTGCCGAGACGGCCGGAGTCGAGAATTTTTTTCAGCTCTTTGTAGATCGGCATATGGTAAATCGTCATTGCCTCTCCGATGATGACACCTTTTTCTTTTGCAAGCGCTATGGCCTCGTCGAGCTCGTCACTGTTCAGCGTAATCGATTTCTCAACGAGAATGTGTTTTCCATTGGCAATCGCCTCTTTCATAAAGCCAAGATGCGTGTTGTGCGGCGTCGTGATATAAATGACATCGACTTCCGGATCGGTAAACATCTCATGGAAATCATCGTAAACTTTTCCAATTCCATATTTCTCCGCAAAAGCAGCCGCCTTCTCATGGGTCCGGTTGCCGACCGCGTAAATATTCTTTCCGTTTTTCTGCAGTGCGACCGCCATTTCATTTGCAATCACACCGCATCCGAGTACAGCCCATTTGATTTCTTTCATCGTGAGATTCTCCTATCGTATCTATTTCGCCCAGAGCGGTTCTTCGCTTCCGCTGTAGTCAAACCGTCCGTCGTTTTTCTCTTCCAGTGCTTTGATCATATGGTACGTAAATTCATTGTAGGCGTTGGAATTCCAAGCTCTTTTCCCATGCGGATCAGCGCACCCGAGAACATATCAATTTCCGTATGGCGTCCCGCATCGAGATCCTGGAGCGTCGAGTAGCGCGCCGTCGGCGGAACCGCACTTCCGCGTCCCGAGGAGACATCCGCCTTGTTGATATCAATTCCCTTTGCCTCCGCAATCGCCATCAGTTCTGCGCGGAGTCCGTCGCTGATCGCCTTCATATGCACACTGTCGCGGTAGCAGCCGACCCCGGCACCGAGAATAGCCTGCGGCAGGTTATTGCAGACATTCAGCCGGAATTTGCTCCATATTTCCTCTAAAATACAATCGGTTGCCCGGTAATGCAGCCCTGTGCCGGAGAACAGATCCAGAACAGCCTGCACACGCTCACTGTCGTACGGAGCCGAAACTTCGCCGAAAATGATGCCGAGCGTCGCCTCAGGGTTGAAAACGTAGCCGTCATTCTCTTTTATGAGAAGCTACTTTGATAACAGCATGAAGCAGATGCTCCGCACCGACTTTTTGCGCGATGATCTCCTCACTGTCCACGCCGTTCATCAGACTCATGATCACAGTATTCTCGCCGGTAACGGCAGTAATATTGTCAAGAGCCCCCGGCAGTGCGCCGTATTTGAGCGAGACGATCAGAAAATCCACGCCGTGTGCCTCTTCCGGTGTCCATACCTCCGGGTGATAAACCGTATCGTTAATTTTGCATCCTTTGTTTTTTCAGACGCTTCGCCCGTTCCCCGGACGCGATAACGCCAAGCCGGATGTCCTTTTTTCTCCGAAAGCCCCCAGATCACATAAGACCCAACCGCTCCGGCGCCCAGAACAGCAACTGATTTTATTTTCATAATAGCCTCCTTTGTAACTGTTTGAATTACCCTTACTATAACAAATTTTGCGGAGATCCTCAATTTGTTTTTCAAAATAGAAAATTTCGGAAAAGGAAGGCGTCCGCGGCGCGCAGATGCGGCAAGAGGAGATGGCAGAACCTAAATGTGTTGATGGAGCGATAAGGTAGATTGAGAATGAAAAGAAAATGTACGAAGACAAAATCCGGACGAAAGAAGAACAGAAGGCAAAAGAAAAACAAGAGAAGAAATAAGAAACGAAGGAGAAACGAAATTCGAACATTTCTCCTTCGTTTTTTGCACGCATTTTTACCGGGAAATCATATTCTAAGGTTAGAATGAAAAAACAGGAGAATCTGTTGATGAAAGGAAAATGGCTGACAGGTGTGCTTGTACTGGCAATGGCGGCAGTGACGCTGGCGGGATGCGGGGCAAAAGATGAGACAAAAGAAAAAGTGGAGCAGGTGACATTAAATGAGGTTGCCCACTCCATTTTTTACGCCCCGCAGTATGTGGCAATTGAGGAGGGGTATTTTGCGGACGAGGGCATTGATCTGACGCTGATAACAGGATTTGGTGCAGATAAAGTGCTGACGGCGATGATTTCCGGCGAAGCGGATATCGGGTTTATGGGGGCGGAGGCAACCGTCTACGCGTACCTCGAGGGAACCGCAGACCCGGTTGTGAACTTCGCGCAGCTGACGCAGCGGGCGGGAAACTTTGTTGTGGGAAGAGAAAAGACAATTCGTTTACCTGGGAGAAATTGAAAAACAAAGAGGTATTAGGGGAAGAAAAGGCGGTATGCCGGAAATGGTCTTTGAGTATGTTCTGGTGCAGAAAGGGATTGATAAAAAAGACGTAAACATCAACCAGAGCATCGATTTTGGTTCCACAGCTGCCGCGTTCTCCGGCGGGCAGGGGGATTATACGATTGAATTTGAACCGTCCGCGACACTGCTCGAGCAGAAGGGCGACGGCTATGTCGTGGCATCGGTCGGAACGGAATCCGGGTATGTGCCATATACGTCGTACAGTGTCAAACAGAGTTATCTGAAAACGCACGGCGCAACCGTAGAAAAAATTCACGAAGGCGCTGCAGAAGGGAATGGACTTCGTGCAGACGCACACACCGGAGGAGATTGCAGAAGTGATTGCGCCGCAGTTTGCAGAAACCGAGCTGGAAACAATCACCGCGATCGTGCGCCGCTACTATGAGCAGGATACGTGGAAAGAAAATCTGATCTTTGAGGAAGAAAGTTTTGATCTTCTGCAGGAAATTCTGGAGCAGGCGGGAGAGCTGGAGAAAAAGGCACCGTACAAGACACTTGTGACAACAAAATACGCCGAAGAGGCCGCCGCCAAAGGCTGATTCCGGCGGAATAGAAAAGCGAAAAAAAAGACAGAAAAAGACACTTTTCGACATTCGTCGACAAACAGCGACATTTCATTCGAAAAAAATAAAGAAAATTGCAAAAAGAAAAGAAGAAAAATAGAGAAAAAGTATTGCAAAAAAAGTAAATTTTGTTGCATACTATGGATGTCGCATATATTTTTTTTACAACACAGGCATACGGAGGCGAACAGACATGAAAGTAGGTTTTATCGGCGGCGGCAACATGGCGAGTGCCATGATTGGCGGAATGATTCAAAAAGGAGTTGTATCTGCAGATGACATTCTGGTATCGGTCCGCACGGAGAAAAGTGTGGAACGCTTGACCAACCAGTTTGGAGTCCAGGCGACTACGGAGAACGAAGCGGTCGTAGCCGGATCCGATCTTGTATTCCTGGCAGTAAAGCCAAACCAAATAAAAAATATAATAAACCTCGTCAAAACTTCATCTCACCCGAGAAGATTATCGTATCGATTCTTCCCGGTAAGTCTTTACAATGGCTGGGTACAGAAATCGGAAAACCAACAAAGTTAATTCGCACCATGCCAAACACACCAGCACTCGTCGGAGAAGGAATGACCGGCGTCTGTGCCAATGATCTTGTGACGGAGGAAGAGCTGCAGCTCGTTTTAACCCTCCTGAAAAGCTTTGGCCGCGCAGAAGTTGTTCCGGTATCTGATGGATACCGTCACAGGTGTCAGCGGAAGCTCGCCGGCGTACGTATTTCTTTTCCTGGAGGCTCTTGCAGATGCGGCCGTAGCCGAAGGAATGCCGAAACAGGCATATGAATTTGCTGCACAGTCTGTCCTTGGAAGCGCCAAAATGCTTCTCGAGACAGGAATGCACCCGGGAGAATTAAAAGACATGGTCTGCTCGCCAGGCGGAACCACCATCGAAGCGGTTGCCGTACTGGAGCGGGAGAAGCTGAGAAGTGCTGTTATTGATGCAACACGAGCCTGCATCCGGAAATCAAAGGGAGTGGATTAGAAGGAGCAGCACCGCCGCTTTGACAGAATGACGCTAATGTGAAAGCAGCAAAAATAAAGAATGTATGCACAAAAAAACAAACCAAAACAAGCAAAAAGCAAGCACAAAAAAAAGAGTAAAAAACAAACGAGCGGAAAAATCCCGGCAGCCGTGGAAAAGGCACCGGGATTTTTTCTGGTAATTTATAGTTTTTTTCCTTTACTGAGCGTACTGTTGTGATAATCGGAAGAATAGGTTACATCCTTTCCAAACCATACCGGAGGAACAAAGGCGTTTGCGGATGCTTCGTCCGGAAACTCCACCTCTGCGAGGTAAAGGCCTTCATACGGCGCATCAAAGACATCGAGCTCGATCGTCAGATCCGTTCCGGTAAGCGGCAGCAGATAGCGTGTTTTTTTGAGATGAGAACGCCGTCTGCCTTTTTTCCGTAGATGCAGGTAGGATTCCTTTGTGAGCGGAAGATTATACTCTTCACGCACCATCAGCCCTTTTGACTTGTAGGTCAGATAATATTCGTCGTCAGAGCGGCGGATGCGGACAACCGGTTCGGTGGAAAGATAGCCCTGCTCGATTTTTTTACATGGATAGCTTGTAAGATTTTCCGGAAGCTGATCCAGAAGGTATTTGCGTTCGATTTCCATAAAAGAGACTCCTTCTCGTGATTGCATCACTGCTTTTTCAAGAGTTTACCATGCTTTTCCCGTGATGTTAAGCGAAATCCGGCTTTTTGCGAAAAAAGTCCTGAAATTTTTATGAAATGCAAGCATTCTGCGGAAAAATGTGGTATAATAGCGGCGGTTTGTTACAAAGAAAAGCAGAGAATATCACGTGACAAAACACACGAGACTGATCATACAACACAGGAGGACAAAACCATGGCAAAGATTTATGTATTTCTGGCAGACGGATGTGAAGAGATTGAGGCACTGACCCCGGTGGATCTGCTGCGCAGAGCCGGAGAAGACGTATGCACCGTTTCTATTATGGGAAGAAAAGAAGTAACAGGATCCCACAAAATCACCATTCTTGCAGATGAAACCATCGAAGAGGGAGAGTTTGATGACGGAGACATGCTGGTACTTCCGGGCGGAATGCCGGGTACATTAAATCTGGCCGGAAACGAGACGCTCGCAGCGCTGATCCGTTCCTATGACGATCAGGGAAAGAAACTGGCAGCCATCTGCGCAGCGCCGAGCATCCTTGGTGTGATGGGCATCTTAAAAGATAAAAACGCTGTCTGCTTCCCGGGATTTGAAGAAAAGCTGGCAGGCGCAAACGTACTCGATGTACCGGCAGTCACCGACAAAAATGTGACCACCGGCCGCGGCATGGGAGCAGCCACTGACTTCGCACTGGAGCTGATCCGTGTTCTGCAGGGGAGAGGACAAAGCAAAAGAAATGGCGGAAAAAATCGTATTTCATTGCTAAAAAAAAGCCTAAAACCACAGAAATATAAAAAATCACTGGCGTTTTTGAAAAGAGTATGCTATACTCGATAAATGACTGTAGAATGGAGAGGTGTGCAGGTTTTCTGCCGCTTTTCAGATAAATCAAGGAGGAAATTGATAAAATGAGTGTACAGGTCGAAAATTTAGAAAAGAATATGGCCAAACTTACCATTGAGGTTCCGGCTGAAGAATTAGAAAAGCACTGGAGAAAGCTTACCAGAAACAGAAAAAGAACATCAGCGTTCCGGGCTTCCGTAAAGGAAAAGTTCCGAGAGCTATGGTAGAAAAAATGTATGGCCCGGCAGTATTCTATGAGGATGCTGTAAACAGCCTTGTTCGGAAGAGTATTCCAAAGCAGCAGAAGAGAGCAAACTGGACATCGTATCCCGTCCGGAGATCAACGTAGAGCAGATCGAAAAAGGCAAAGCTTTCATCTTTACCGCAACTGTAGCAGTAAAACCGGAAGTTACCCTTGGCGAGTACAAAGGTCTGGAAGTAGCAAAAAGCTGATACAACCGTTACAGATGAAGAAGTAGAAGCTGAGCTGAAAAAGAGCAGGAGAAAAATGCAAGAACCATCAATGTAGAGGATCGTCCGGCAGCAGACGGAGATACCGTTACACTTGACTTCGAAGGTTCTGTAGACGGCGTTCCGTTCGACGGCGGCGCTGGAAAAGATTATCCGCTGACCCTTGGCTCCCATTCCTTCATTCCGGGATTCGAAGAGCAGCTCGTTGGCGCAGCTCTGGAAGAGGAGAAGGAAGTAAACGTTACTTTCCCGGAAGATTATCAGGCAGAAGAGCTTGCTGGAAAACCTGCAGTATTCAAATGCACCGTTAAAAAATCGAAGTAAAAGAACTGCCGGAACTGGACGATGAGTTCGCAAAAGATGTTTCCGAGTTCGATACACTGGAAGAGTACAAAAAGAAATCAAAGACAACCTGACCAAGAAAAAAAAGAAGAGCAGGCTAAGACAGAAAAAGAGAACGCTGTCGTAGATAAAGCAGTAGAGAACGCAACAATGGAGATTCCGGAAGCTATGATCGATACGCAGGTAGAGAACATGGTTGACGATTTTGCAAGAAGAATCCAGTCCCAGGGTCTGTCCATGGAGCAGTACATGCAGTTTACAGGCGCTACCGTTGATTCCTTAAAAGAGCAGATGAAACCGCAGGCTGTTAAGAGAATCGAGAGCAGACTGGTACTTGAGAAAGTTGCAGAAGCAGAGAACATCCAGATCAGCGATGAGAAGCTGGACGAAGAGCTGGCTAAAATGGCTGAAATGTACAAAATGGAGCTGGATAAATTCAAAGAGCTCGTTGGCGAATATGAGAAAGAGCAGATGAAGAAAGATCTCGCTGTTCAGGAAGCAGTAACTCTCATGGCCGACAGCGCAAAAGAGGCGTAAGACCTCGGAAAGAGAGGCAATTGAATGAGTTTAGTACCTTACGTCATTGAACAGACAAGCAGAGGAGAGAAGTTACGATATTTATTCAAGACTGCTGAACGACCGTATTATTTTTCTGGGAGAGGAAGTTACCGACGTATCGGCAAACCTGATCGTTGCTCAGCTTCTTTTCCTGGAAGCAGAGGATCCGGGAAAAGATATTCAGCTGTATATTAACAGCCCGGGCGGATCCGTAAGTGCAGGACTTGCTATTTATGATACGATGCAGTACATCAAATGCGATGTATCCACGATCTGTATCGGTATGGCTGCCAGCATGGGAGCATTCCTTCTTGCCGGCGGTACCAAAGGAAAGAGAATGGCTCTGCCAAACTCTGAAATCATGATCCATCAGCCATCCGGCGGTGCACAGGGTCAGGCAACCGAGATCAAAATCGTTGCAGAACAGATTCTGAAAACCAAACGGAAATTAAATGAAATTCTGGCGGCAAATACAGGAAAACCGCTGGAACAGATTGAGATCGATACCGAGCGTGACAACTACATGTCCGCAGAGGAAGCAAAAGCATACGGTCTGATTGATAATGTAATTACGAACCGATAAGAGAGGAAAGGTGTCCAAAAGCGTAGTTCCGGCAATGAGGCTTTTGTGGCACCTTTTGCCTTATCCGGCGATAAGGTTTAGTTGTAATATGTTGAAAGGAAGAAAACGATGGCTATAAAAGGAATGATACCAAGATCCGCTGCTCTTTCTGCGGAAAGACAGAAGACCAGGTACGCAAGCTGATCGCAGGCCCGGACGGGGCATACATCTGTGATGACTGCGTGGCAATCTGCTCGGAGATCATTCAGGAAGAGTTTGAGGATCTGTACGGCGAGCAGAATACCGACGAGATCAACCTGATCAAACCAAAGGAAATCAAAGCATTTCTGGATGACTACGTAATCGGACAGGATGAGGCGAAAAAAGTGCTCTCCGTTGCTGTTTACAATCATTACAAACGAGTGCTTTCCGGTGCATCCTCCGACATCGAACTGCAGAAGAGCAACATTCTGATGCTCGGACCGACCGGTTCCGGAAAAACGTATCTGTCACAGACACTGGCCAAACTGATCAACGTTCCGTTTGCAATTGCAGACGCAACGGCGCTCACCGAGGCAGGTTATGTCGGCGAGGACGTAGAAAACATTCTGCCCGCCTCATTCAGGCAGCAGACTATGATATCGAGCGCGCTGAGCACGGCATCATCTACATCGATGAGATCGATAAAATCACAAGAAAATCCGAAAACGCTTCGATCACACGAGATGTTTCCGGCGAGGGTGTACAGCAGGCACTGCTGAAAATCCTGGAGGGAACTGTAGCTTCCGTTCCGCCGCAGGGCGGAAGAAAGCATCCGCATCAGGAGCTTATTCAGATCGATACGACCAATATCCTCTTTATCTGCGGTGGTGCATTCGAAGGACTCGAGAAGATCATCGAGACGAGACAGGATACGAAATCCATCGGATTCAACAATCCGATCGGCCATGCAAAAGATGAGAATGTCGGAGATCTGCTCCGTCAGGTCATGCCGCAGGATCTGACCAAGTTCGGTCTGATTCCGGAGTTTATCGGCCGTGTGCCGATTGTCGTTACGTTAAATTCTCTGGATGAGACGGCCCTGATGAAGATTCTGGTTGAGCCGAAGAATTCTCTGGTCAAACAGTACAAGAAGCTGTTTGAGCTGGACGGCGTACAGCTTGACTTCAAAGAAGATGCACTCGAAGCGATTGCAAAGAAATCCCTGGAGCGGAAAACAGGCGCCAGAGGTCTCCGCGCAATCATGGAAGATACGATGATGGATCTGATGTATGAGATCCCGTCGGACAATACGACAAAAGAATGCGTCATCACCAAGGACGCTGTAGAAAAGAAGGCGGAGCCGGAGATTATTCACGGCGAACCGGCCCCTGTTCCACGGCGGAATATGGGAAGAAGATCCGGAAGACCGGAAACCGCCTGAAAAACGCAGGAGGAAACTTAAATGGAAGAAGTGACAAAAGTATTACCGGCGATTGCGCTGCGTGGAACAACGATTTTGCCGGATATGATTGTACATTTTGATATCAGCAGACCTAAATCGGTTCGTGCGGTCGAGGAGGCGATGCTGGGAAACCAGAAAATTTTCCTGATTACACAGAAAGACCCGGATACGGAAGTACCGGGTCTGCTTGATGTGTATAAAATTGGAACAATTGCGGTCATCAAACAGGTTGTGAGAATGCCCAAGGATGTTCTTCGGATTCTCGTAGAAGCAGAAAGACGCGCAGAACTGCTGAACTTCGAGGAAGAGGAGAGCGAGTATCTCCGCGCCGAGGTGGCGCTGTTTACCGGCTCGGACGAAATGCAGTTTTCCGATATCGAGCAGGAGGCAATGCTGCGCAACTTAAAAGAGCTGTTTGCCGTCTACTGCGAGCAGACGCAGAAAGTCAGCAAGGAACTGGCAGGCCAGATCCTCGGAACCGAAGAAGTCGTAAAGCTGGTGGACCAGATCTGCATGAATCTGCCCCTCGACTACGTAAACCGCCAGAAACTGCTGGAGGCTGTGGAGCTTTCCGAGCGGTATGATACGCTCTGCGTCATGATCGCCAACGAGATTCAGATTCAGGAGATCCGTTCGGAGATGCAGGGAAAAATCAAAGAGCGGATCGATAAGAACCAGCGTGATTATATTCTGCGCGAGCAGCTTAAAGTCATCCGCGAGGAACTCGGCGAGGACAATTCCCGGACCGAGATTGAAAACTATAAGAAGCAGCTTGAGAAGCTCAAAGCCTCCAAAGAGGTAAAAGAGCGGATTTCCGAGGAGATCCACCGTCTGGAAAATTCGGCCAGCAATCCGTCCGAGGCAGGCGTGATCCGCGGCTATATCGAGACACTGCTGGGGCTTCCGTGGGATAAGGCATCCCGTGACAATCAAGATCTGGCAAGAGCACGCGAGATTCTGGAGGAAGATCACTACGGTCTTTCGAAAGTAAAAGAGAGAATCCTCGAATTCCTGGCCGTACGCACCCTGACGAAGAAAGGCGAGAGCCCGATTCTCTGCCTGGCAGGCCCTCCGGGAACCGGTAAGACCTCGATTGCGAGAAGCGTGGCGCGTGCGCTGAATAAGAAATACGTCCGCATCTGTCTTGGCGGTGTGCGGGATGAGGCGGAGATCCGCGGCCACAGAAGAACATACATCGGCGCGATGCCGGGACGCATTGCGGCGGGACTCCATCAGGCGAAGGTGAAAAATCCGCTGATGCTGCTGGATGAGATCGACAAAGTGAGTGCAGATTACAAGGGAGATACCTCTTCCGCACTTCTTGAGGTCCTCGATTCCGAGCAGAATAATAAATTTGCCGATCATTACGTAGAGCTTCCGATCGACCTTTCGGAGGTGCTTATTGCAACCGCAAATGATATTCAGAACATTCCGCGTCCGCTGCTGGACCGTATGGAGGTGATTGAAATTTCAAGCTATACGGAAAACGAGAAGTTCCATATCGCAAAAGAACATCTCGTTCCGAAGCAGAAGAAGGCGAACGGTCTGAAAGAAGCACAGCTTGTGATCGAGGATGAGGCGTTGATGGAAGTGATCAGCGGCTACACCAGAGAGGCCGGTGTCCGCTCCCTGGAGCGCCAGATCGGCAGAATCTGCAGAAAGAGCGCGAGAAAGATTCTCGAGGAACAGGTAAAAGAGGTTGTTGTGACGAAAGAAAATCTGGAAGAGTTCCTCGGAAAAGAGGGTATGAGTTCCAGCCGGCCAACGAAAAACCGGAGATTGGTATTGTGCGCGGTCTTGCCTGGACGGCAGTCGGCGGCGATACGCTGCAGATCGAGGTCAATGTGATGCCGGGAAAAGGAGAGTTTCTGCTGACCGGCCAGCTCGGCGATGTGATGAAGGAGTCTGCGCAGGCGGGCATCAGCTTTATTCGTTCCGTGGCAGAGCAGTATGAGATTCCGAAAAGAATTTTTCGAGAAACACGACATCCACATTCATATTCCGGAGGGAGCCGTTCCAAAAGATGGCCCGTCTGCCGGTATTACGATGGCGACGGCGATGGTTTCCGCGATCACAAAGGTTCCGGTAAAAGCAGACGTTGCGATGACGGGAGAGATCACGCTCCGCGGCAGGGTGCTGCCGATCGGCGGCTTAAAAGAGAAGCTGCTGGCGGCAAAGAAAGCCGGTATCCATATGGTTCTCGTCCCGGAGAAAAATGAGCCGGATGTCAGAGAACTGGATGCGGAGATCACAGACGGACTGCAGATCGAATTTGTCGGCAGCATGGAACAGGTATTAAAACTGGCACTTGTGGAAAAGAAGTAAGGCCAGAAGATGCAAAAAACAGGAGAAGAAAAGTATGGTAATTAAACAGGTAGAGCTGCAGCATGTCTGCGGAATCACCAGTAAACTGCCGGATACCGGTCAGGTGGAAGTGGCATTTGCGGGAAAGTCCAACGTTGGAAAATCATCGCTGATCAATGCGCTGATGAACCGGAAAGCGCTGGCGCGTACCTCCGCGCAGCCGGGAAAAACACAGACGATTAACTACTACCACATCAATGAGGAAATGTATCTGGTGGATTTGCCGGGATACGGTTTTGCGAGAGCCTCCGAGGAGGTTAAAGCAAAATGGGGCCAGCTGATCGAGGCTTATCTGCATCAATCAAAAAATGCTGCACGCAGTATTTCTTCTGATTGATATCCGTCATGCACCGTCCAACAACGATCGCATCATGTACGACTGGATTCTTCGAAACGGCTTACCAGCCGATCATCATTGCGACGAAGCTGGACAAGATCAAGCAGCCAGCTTCAGAAGCAGATCAAGCTGATCCGCGAGACGCTGGAGGTTGAGAAAGATACGATTGTGATTCCGTTTTCTGCAGAGACAGGGACGCGAGGAGATCTGGAATCTGATTGATGAAATCCGCTCGGATGCAGAAGAAAGCGGGGAATAATGTCATGGGTATCATACGTGCCGCAGGCCTTGGGTATGAATACCTCCGTTATGAGGAGGAAGGACAGGAGCCGGAAGTAACAAAAGCGATCGAGGACGTCAGTCTGGAAATCCAGAAAGGACAGTTTATTGCGGTGCTCGGGCATAACGGAAGCGGAAAATCAACGCTTGCGAAACATATCAACGCTCTGCTGGTGCCTACAGAAGGCACCATGTGGGTGGACGATATGAAGACGACAGATGAGGAGGATGTCTGGAAGATCCGCCAGAAAGCCGGTATGGTATTCCAGAACCCGGATAACCAGATCATCGGAAACGTGGTGGAAGAGGATGTCGGCTTTGGACCGGAAAATCTGGGTGTCCCGACCGATGAAATCTGGAAACGGGTGGAGGAAAGCCTTACGGCGACTGGGATGATTTCATACCGGGCCCACTCTCCGAATAAGCTCTCGGGAGGTCAGAAACAGAGGGTTGCAATTGCAGGAGTGATGGCTATGCAGCCGGAATGTATCGTCCTCGATGAACCAACCGCGATGCTGGATCCGAACGGACGAAAAGAGGTTCTTCGCGCTGTGCGTAAGCTGAATGAAGAAAAGGGGCGTTACGGTTATTCTGATTACGCATTACATGGAAGAGGTTGTTTTTGCGGACCGTGTGTTCGTTATGGACAACGGTAAGCTGGTAATGCAGGGGACACCAAGGGAGATTTTTTCCGAAGTGGAGAAATTAAAAGAACTCCGTCTTGATGTACCCCAAGTGACACTGTTGGCTTATGAATTGAGAAAAAAAAATGGTGTAGATCTCCCGGAGGGAATTTTGACCATTGAAGAACTGGTGAATGCATTATGTCATTGAAACTTGAAGATGTAACGTACACATACAGCCCGGGAACGGCATATGAAATGCACGCCCTGGAGCATATCAATCTTGAAATTCCGAATGGCCAGTTTGTTGGGATTATCGGCCATACGGGAAGCGGAAAATCGACGCTTGTGCAGCATTTGAACGGTCTGATCCGCCCGACATTGGGACGGGTGCTGTATAACGGAGAGGATATCTGGAAAGAAGGATATCCGCTAAGAGAGCTCCGAAGCCATGTAGGACTGGTTTTTCAGTACCCGGAGCATCAGCTTTTGAGACGGATGTGATCACAGATGTCTGCTTCGGACCGAAAAATCCAGGGACTTTCACCGGAGGAATGCAGAAAACGGGCGGAAGAGGCACTGGATCATGTCGGATTTCCAAAGGAAATGTATGAAAAAAATCGCCGTTTGAACTCTCCGGAGGTCAGAAACGTCGTGTTGCGATTGCCGGTGTGCTTGCCATGAACCCGGATTTTCTGGTGCTTGACGAGCCGACTGCAGGCCTTGATCCGAAGGGACGCGATGAAATCCTCGATCAGCTTGCATTGCTGCATAAGACGCGCGGCATTTCGGTTGTGCTCGTATCGCACAGCATGGAGGATATTGCAAAATATGTAGAGCGGATTATTGTCATGAACCACGGTCATGTGGCGTTTGACGATACACCGAAGAAAGTCTTCGCTCACTATAAAGAGCTGGAGAAAATCGGTCTTGCGGCGCCGCAGATGACGTATATTATGCATGCGCTAAAGGAACACGGCATGGACGTGGACGTAACGGCGACAACGGTTGAAGAGGCGCGCGATACGATTCTTGCGGCGCTTGGAAGTCAGAAGAAAAACGGGAAAAAAGGAGCAGAAGTATGTTAAGAGATATTACGCTGGGGCAGTATTACCCGGCAGATTCTATTCTGCACCGGCTTGACCCGCGTGTAAAATTTGTGGGAACGCTCGTTTATGTCATTTCCCTTTTTCTGTTCCACAATTGGGGCTATCTGCTTGGAACCGTATTCCTTGCGGTGATGATTAAACTGTCGAAGGTACCGTTCAAATTTATCACGAAGGGTCTGAAATCAATTTTTGTGCTGCTTGCGATTACGATGGTATTTAACATCCTATTTACGCCGGGTGAGGTGCTCGTCCGTATTTGGAAAATTACGATCACCCGTGAGGGTGTAGCTATGGCATGCCGTATGTCGGTGCGTCTGATTTTCCTGATGATCGGCTCTTCGCTGATGACGCTGACGACAACACCGAACCAGCTGACGGATGCACTCGAAAGCCTGCTCGGACCATTGAAAAAAATCCACGTGCCGGTGCATGAGATTGCCATGATTATGTCAATTGCGCTGCGTTTTATTCCGATTTTGACGGAAGAGACAGATAAAATCATGAAAGCGCAGATGGCGCGCGGCGCGGATTTTGAGAGCGGAAATATTATCCAGAGAGTAAAGAACATGGTGCCGCTTCTGGTGCCGCTGTTTATTTCAGCCTTCCGCCGTGCAAATGATCTGGCGCTGGCGATGGAAGCACGCTGCTATCATGGAGGAGAGGGAAGAACACAGATGAAACCGCTTCGGTATCAGACGCGCGATTATGCAGCGTATGGCGTTCTTATGGCATACCTTGTGTGCAGTATCGGCCTTCGCGTGTGCGGACTCTGACTTTGACGAAAACGGAGGAGAAGAATGCGCAGAATTAAGCTGATTGTAGCGTATGACGGCACAAATTACTGTGGATGGCAGGTGCAGCCAAACGGCATTACAGTACAGGAAGTATTAAATCAGGCTCTTTCCGATCTTTTTGCGAAGAAAACGGCCTGCATCGGCGCAAGCCGCACCGACGCCGGGGTACATGCTCTCGGCAATGTTGCGGTATTTGATACGGATGCGAGAATGCCGGCGGACCGTATCGCATTTGCACTCAACACACGGCTTCCGGCAGATATCCGTATTCAGGGATCATCCGAAGTGCCGCCAGAGTTTCACCCGCGTTTTACCGCAACAGTCAAAACATATGAGTACAGGATTTTGAACCGCACCTTTGCAGATCCGACGCGGAGACTGAATTCCTATTTCTGGTACGGCCCACTGGATGTGGATGCGATGCGGCAGGCAGCATCGTATCTGGTTGGCATGCATGATTTTAAAAGCTTTGCAACAGCCAAAACCGGAGGTGACCGACACGGTCCGTACCATCTATGAAACGAGTTTGGAAAAAGAAGACGATCTGATCCGCTTCCGGATCACTGGAAACGGTTTTCTCTACAATATGGTGCGGATTATCACTGGAACACTGCTTGAGGTTGGAAAGGGTGATTATCCGCCGGAAAAAGTAAAAGAAATCCTTGCGGCGAAAGATCGAAAAATGGCGGGAGCAACGGCCAGGCCGGAGGGTCTGACCCTGGTGCAGATCCGGTATCCCGAATGGGATTTCGAGTAAAGACATAAGTGGTCTGTATTTCCCGCAAAATGGGACTCGCAGTTTACGAAAAAATGCAAAATATGGGTAAAAAACAGTTGACATTCCAAAATCCGTATAGTCTGCCGAAAACTTATCTCTCAGTATTTTCATCCACAGTTAGAATATAACCTGTTTTGTCCATCCTCAAGATAATCAATCTAATCTTCTTCTTTTGTATTCAGACCTTATAATCAAATCGCCCTCAACAGTAAACTCCTTCCTTGAGAACTGTTTTGTGTTTTCACAACTTTATCAACGAATAATAATCTTGAGGAAGTCTGATAAAGCTCTGTACCCATCTTTAGCTCATCATTTGCCTTCAAACTCCTCATTCTCTTGATTTGCTAAATCTGCTCTTTGCCTTTAAATTTCTGAGTTATCCCCATGATTATTTACAAATATACTCCTCCAAAGCAATAACATCAACACAACAATTATTAGTACACTTTTCATAACACCTATCCTTCTTTCTACTATTTATTTAGAGGGATTCTATGTTTCTAGTACAAATTATTAAAACATTATAGTTAGCACCAAAAATATCAATGATGCCAAAGACAAAGAACATTACTTGGTTA